>VFQQ010000816.1_pt1 | contig 52613 bp, 83 predicted proteins | sample 3512341 | NCBI WGS metagenome assembly VFQQ01 (sample SAMN10412373, study PRJNA504923) | tailings metagenome | isolation source: Relicate 2 Philex TSF1 revegetated site | place: Philippines: Tuba, Benguet | collected 2017-08-29 | reverse complement strand
AGGGACCAAGAGGCAGGTGGCACTCTTGCGGGCAAGTCGAGCATGCACACAAAGCACATGACCGCAGTCCGACTGTCTCGTCGCAAGAGTCTCGTTGTGTGCTGTCCCGCAAGCACATGCTACGCAGTCGTTTCGCCATGCTGTGTTGAACTGTGCACAGAAATGCACGCCCGTGGCCACACAATAAGCACCCCACCTGCTCCAGGCGGGCCGCCTCCCTGGCCAGGCACCCTTCCAGCTCCCACACTGCACATGGCTGAGTGGCTCTGAACGACAAAAGACACAGGGGCACACCTGCTCCAGGCGGGCTGCCTCCCTGACCAGGTGCGCCTTTTCAGTTCCCACACAGTGCATGATGTATCAGCTCTGAAAGACGAATGACATAGCTGCCCACCTGCTCCAGGCGGCCCGCCTCCCTGGCCAGGCGCTCCTTCTCCGCCGCCACGCGCTCCGCCTCCTTGCGCGCCTCCTGCGAGGAAACATTGTGAAGGGAAGATGTTGAAGAAGTGAGCAGGAAAGTCAAACTGATGTGCTTCTGCGTGTGGAGCGCGCTCCGCCTCCTTGCGAGCCTCCTGCAGGATGGCAAATGAAGCAGTTCGATTGAAATCTAATGAACAAGGCAAACAAAGGAGCCTTTGGCCCCTGTCAAACTGATTCCTGTCATACGAAGGCGCCTGCTGCAGGCCACCACTGCGGGCCTCCAGCCCCTCCAAGGCAGGCCAGCAAAACAGTGGATCCCTTTGAAAACAGTAGGCGCTCACCGCGGTGCGGGCCTCCAGCTCAGAGGTGTCGGGCACGCCCTGCGTCACCACAGTCTCAGCCTGCACAGGTGGCAGATGCAATCGATGGCATTTTTTGGGGCAGCTCAAAGATGGATTGACGATGTACCAATCAAGAATGTAGCAAGCATAGCGCAACGGCCCGCCGACTGCCGCCGCGATTGGAAGCCCAGCAGGCACCGAGCCTGATCCGCTCTATTCATGCAGCCTACGACTCCAGCAACCTCAGAACACTTGCTGCTTGGTGGTTTCTGAACAGCGTCCCCTCGACCATTTCATTCCCACCTCGGTGCGCTTGCGGGTCGCCTCCTCCTCCTTCTGGCCTGCGGCCGCCATGCGGGCCTGCAGGGACAGGGGGCGACAGGCAAACTCCGCTGGTGAACCGCTCCCCCGCTCACCATTGCTGCTGCCACCGCAGCGCAATCCCCTCTTCAGGTTCAGAGCTGATGGCTGGAGGAACAGCAAGCGCCACTAGCAGCAAAGCGCGCCTGGGCCTCCGCCTCCAGGCGGGCGGCGCGCTGCTCGGCAGTCTCCTTCTGGCCTGCAATGAGGAGTGGTGCGGCAGCACTGAGTCAGCAAACAGCGAGCAGACAAAAGTTCAGCCCAGCTGAAGTGCTTGCAGCTGGACGTGTTGCTGCACCGCCACCGCCTGGACCGCAGGCATGCAGTGCCAGCCAAAGCAGCCCAGGCAGCCAGCCTATGTTGCACAGAAGCAACAAGCGAGCCGGCACCCACCCGCCAGCTCCTGCGCCTGGCGCTCCAGCTCAGCCTTCTCCTGCGGCAGGATACAAAAAAAATTGCAAACGTGCTGGTCGCTTGGTTGGTCGGATAAGCACTCCCTGTGCCCGTCATTTACTGGCAACCGTGCAGCTTGTCACAGTTTGCAAGCAGGCGGGCGGCAGTTGCAGGCAAGTAAGCCTTGCTGAGCAGCTCTACACAACAAATTTTTAAACCGAATTGACACCAGCCATTGATTGGCGTGTTTGGCGCACCTGCAGTGCGCGCTGCGCCCGCTCCTCCGCGGTCTCCACCTTCTTCTCCAGGCGCTCCGCCTGCAAATAGTCGGGTTGCACTGATTGCATCCAGTCAGTCTCTTGTATGGTGCAAGGGCAGCACCCGCAGCCACCTTCTTCTCCAGGCGCTCCTTCTTTTGGGGGGAGTGCAAATGTGCAAAATGAGTGTCTGTGCACCTCGGTGCAGCCAAGCTTGCACACCGGCCTGCTGAAAACCATAGCGTAGCGCATGCAACTGCATCTCGCTGCAGCACTCACCGTCACGCGGGCCTTCTGAGCGGCGCGCGCCTCGCTGGCGGCCTCGCTGGCCAGCGACTGCGGCAGGGAAGCAGGAGGCATGAGGTGCATGGTGCTTCAGTTTGGTTGACAGCAGTGCGGGCGAGAACGGCTATGTGCACAGGCTGCGTCGCCCATCTCAAATATGCGCCAGGGTTTCCACTGCTTGCATGCAAATGCAACGTGTTTCCCTTTGCAAAAGCCAGCTGCCCACCTTGGCCTGCTCCTCCATCTTCTTGGCACCGTCGCGCTTCTGCAGTTGCAGGGCAGGCAAGCATGCAAACATGTGTTGCTAGGAGGGCAGCTGCAGTCACAACCGCTGCAGTCGGAGCTGTGGGCATCGCCTGCTCGCGCACAGCTGAGCAAGCAATAGTGGCAGTCATTGAACAGCGCACTGCAAGCCACACTGGATCCCCTGCTTGCCTCCCAGTAGCGCTTGGCCAGCTCGTCGGCCTCGCGCATCTCGCGGCGCGCAGCCTGCAATGCAAGTAAGGGCGTTTTGGAGTAGGTAACGGTTGGACAAACTGCTTGCAAGGAGGGCCCAAGCTGTCTGCGGATATGGGAGCCAGGAGGAGGAAGCGAATAAGGCATCTCGCGGCGAGCCGCCTGCACGTGTGGGGAAACGGTGTTGGAACCACTCTGTCGTGGTGAGTGTAATCAGTGGTACTGACAGGACGGCCAGCCAGTTGCAATTTGACAGGTCCTTTCGTGATTGAGAGGTGCTGACAGCATTGCTCCATGTGAGCCGGCTGGAACTTGGGCCCAGCCCTCAGGCCGGCGCACTTGCGGAGCAAGTGCACGGACTGAGAGCCTGTACCCAGTTCCAGCTGACCGGCAGGGAAGCTAGGTTTATTTGTTCTTCGCACGTATGCTCCATCTCACCAGCAGCCAGCCCAGCTGTAGGCGGAAGCCAGCCCTCAGGCCACGGCACTTGCTGAGCGAGTGCTTGGACTGAGCGCGGCTTCAAGCCGTAAAGCTGGCCGGGCCGGGCATATGATGCTGCTTTTGCTGCTCTTGCTGTGACATGCTTGTACCACAAGCGACAGCGCCACAAGCGACCCAGCTGAGCCCATCAGGCAGCGCTCAGGCCATGGCACCTGCTGAGTGCATGGACTGAACGCCGACTTCGAGATCACAGCTGGCCCACCCAGACCAGCTTTGTTGACTTTACGCCCTGACACCAGCTGGCTGGTGCGCTGAGCAGCACGGGCCATGTGCCGTGACGTGCGTGCCTCAGGCCATGCCATGCCGTTGCAGCGTGCAGGCTGAGGCCACAATCAACGTACTACACAGCTGCTGCTTCCAGGGGTCGTATGAACATGCCCGCCTTGTGCTGCCAGCTGTTCGAGCTGTCACGTCTGTACTTGGGTGAACAGTCCACCGCTGACGGCGGACGGCCGGCTCACATGTACGGCGCCATTGCTACAGTGTAGCGGTCTAAGTCACCTAATTTGCAATACCAAGCTGTTCAGTGACAGCCCAGCTGGCTGTTGGGTAGAGACCCTGCCGCCTGGCTGCTTGGCTTGAATGGAGCCACACACGCCGCCCAGGCGCGCTGCTCAAGCAGCGCGGTCAGGCGGGTGGCACCATTCACTCCAATGCAGCCAGCCGGCGCAGCCGCTGGTGCACAGGTCCAGTGCACATCACAGGTCTGGCTGTGGTCAATCTGAGCAGTGCCTTGCCTTGCAACCCCAACATAAAACCGTCCGCTCGCTGCAAGCGGACCAGCTCAGACGAGGCGGCCAGCCCTCAGGCCACGGCACTGCTGAGCCAGCGCATGGACTGAAGGCTGTGCTTCCCATCATCAGCTGGCCCAATGGTAACCACAGTTTTGACAAGAAAAACGGACCTGGCCGCCCGAAGAAAGTTGGAAGCACGCGCATGCGCCGGGAAACCAGCAACATCACCCCTCAGGCCATGCAGAACGCACAGGCTGAGGGATGAGGAGGTGTTGCAACATGTTCACGCCAACTGCCGCAAGCCCTGCAGTTCTGCAGTAAAATGGGCGAGTGCCTTGTCCTGCCGGTGTCTTGAGCGCACGTGCCCAGGCCTCAGTTGCAAGCCAGGCAGCCAGGGCGGCTGCTGAACTGCAGCTCTGATCAGGATGGAGTCCATGGCCCGCGATGGAGTTCAGGAGCAGGTGCGCCCAGCGGCGCCTCCCTAAACCCATGTCCCAGCACCAGCCAGACACCGGCATCCAGCGGTGGAACGGAGCCGGCCGTCACACCGCGACGCTGCTGCAGCATGGCGGTGCACTCCAGACCAGGATTCGTACACCAGTGTGCTGTTGCAGTTCTGGTGCATTCCAGGACAGTTCCCCATTGGACCGCCAAGCCTTCTGGACCCGACTGCTGTGCAGCGTATGCAGCACAGCCGCCACTGCCAGCAGTGGCAGTGGCAGCACAGCCCACCTCCCCACCAAAACGCCGGTCTAAGCAGGCGAGAAGGGGAGGGGCTGCGGAGCCACAGTGCCACTGTTGCTGCCCCTCCGTGCCGTCCCAGCGGGGCAGGATTGCAGCAAAGGCAAAACGGGCGGGCACAACGGCCCTGGTGAAACTGCCGGGGCCAGTTGCCCCAGCAAGTTGGCCGGAGGCCACATCACAAGTCAGTTCTGGCCGGGAATTGAGCCCTTCATTGGTGCATACTAGCTTGCAGCTGTCTGTACCAGCCCTTGCGTACCAGCGGCAGCGCCGGCGGGCTGTGTCAACAGTACCCACACACACCGCCGGGCTGCGCTGCTCAGGCAGCACCGTCAGACGGGGCGTGCGGGTCTACATCCACACAGACAGCCAGAGCAGCCCCTGGCCTGTGGAGTGCAGCAGCGCTGAGCTGTTGTTGAGCAGCACCAAAGCTGTCGCATATACCGACGCTGAAGCAGCGTCGCATACTCCACCCAAGCATACCGCGTCCCCTGCTGGGCTGATATTACGTGGCGCATGTGGATAAATCCCACCCACCTCCATCATGCGCTCCGCCTCGCCCTTCTGGCGCCAGTCACCATCCTCGCTTAGCCTCTAACCGTAGCAATCCTTTCATTAACAGTGATAGAGCCGACCCACCTCCATCATGCGCTCCGCCTCGCCCTGCTTGCGCTTGGCGTCCGCCTCCTGTGCGCCCGCCTGCTGGCTCAGGTCCCCCATCTGGATCACAGGAGCGAGGGAAATCTCATAAGGAACGGATCAGGACAAGCAGTGCACAGGTGACAGGTAAGCGATTAGTTGATCTTCGTCCGCCTCGTGTGCGCCCCATCGCTCTACACAACTCGGCCGCCGCAGCCATGCCCATGCGCAGCTGTTATGCTGGGTGATTGCCCAGGCGTACACCGCCGCTCAACCGCTCAACCGCTCACCTCGGCGCGCAGGCGCTGGGCCTCCTCCTCGCGCTTGGCTGCCTCCTGCATTGATAAAGCACAGCACAGAGGTTGAATGCAAACAGCATGTGCAGATAGTCACAGCATCACCCCAGCATAGCATGACCACAGCGTGCCTGCATGGGCCAGCCCGTGCGCAGCTTCTCCATCTCACGCTCCAGCTTCATGCACCCCAGCACAACTACAGCACGCTTCATGGCCACAGCAGAGCAGATCACAGCCCATGACCCCGGCATAGCATGACCACAGCGTGCGTGCCTGCATGGGCCGCCCGGTGCGCAGCTTCTCCATTTCACGCTCCAGCTCCATGGCCCGGCTGCGCATGGCCTCCGCCTCGCGCGCCAGCCTGCAGGGTTGTGGACGAGTGGGTGTGTTTATTAAACTTGTCCGCACATCACAGATTGATTGTAAACATAACAACACAAAAGGGTCGGCCACCACACCGCCGCTCTCAACACAATCCCTGCAGCGGCGAGTGGAGCCTGCAGGGCTACCGGCCAGCACAGAGCTGTGCTGTAGCACTTGCTGGCCGATCGCCCAGAAAGCCACTACTGCCAGTTGCTGGTAGAGCGGCGAAGCAGCTGATTCCCTGTTGAGAAGGCAGAGCAAGCTGCTCTGCCCGTTCGTGCAATATTAATCCTATCACAGCAAGACGCGCCCCAATGCCTGGTGCATCAGCGCAGCCCTCTCGCCTGGCTTGCTCGCTCGAGCTTGGCTGCCAAGCCAGCTCCGGGCGGCCAGCCAACCAGGGAAGCAACCCGCTGATGAGCCCGGCAAGAAGGGCGCAACTTTCCGGCGCCGGCAAAACATTTAACAATGACATCCAACAGTGGCAACCAATACTCGGCTGTGCAGCACAGCGTAATCCGATCTCAGAGCCATTTGCCGAGGCAGTGTGCTGGCGCAGCAGTGCAGCGCCAGCGCCGGTGCAGGCATTGCGGCGCCAGTGAGGCTCCGTCAAGCTGGTCGGCCAAGGTTGTAGCCCTCGGACGAACAGCCGGCTGAGGCTGGCACAGGCTATGCACTGCCACCATTTTCGACCTGGCCATGCACTACCAGCAGCTGGCAAGGGATCCCGCACAACGCACTCCCCACGTCCAGAGGGCTGCTGTACGGCATGTGCGCCTGCGCAAAAATGCATTCCAGTTGGCGTCACATGCGAGGCAACTGGGCGGCGCAGAGACCAGCTTGCAGCTTCTGGCTGCTACAGCTGTAACCGAACCGATACAGCCAGAGCTGTCAACTGGCATATGCGCTGCACAGCAGGTTGCCGAGACATGTGGCGGTGCGCTGGCCGCGAGGTGCGAGGCCCGCCCGAGGCCTGGCTGGCAATGCACGGAGTCAGTAGGAAAGAACATGCATTCACAGGCCAGCCAGTTCAACTGTCGACCAGTTCAGTCTAAAGTTTGGGCTGGCTCAGCCTCGTGCTGTGCTCTCAATGCGGTCGGCTGATGTCGCATCTCACCGCAGCCCACCGGGAAGTGAAAAACAGACTGCGGCAATATTCCAAACACCTTGGCAGGGAGCGGATCCCGGCAGTCTGATAGCTGCAAAATTGCCATGTGCATGGTTGGCCTTCCCTACCTCTCTGCAAGTTTGAGCGGCTCCCTGCAGCCAAATAGCGCAGTTGAGGGAACCACCGCCTGGCCTGGCTGCCCGGGAGCGCCGCCCGGCCGCCAAGCCAGACTCAGAGCTTGCTCAGCGATGCGATGCCAGGCTGCACTGTCTGCCTTCGTCCATCAGCAGCAGGCGAGATGGGGCATGCATCGGACACGGTGTGATGCATTATGAAGAGTGCAGCAGCAGGGCTCCAGCCCGCTTCAGACAGCGCCAGGTGTCATCACACAGGACGCTGCGACGAGGCAAAGCTCAAGCCCTGCAGGTGCACCTTCCTCACGATTGTTGCAATGCACACATGCGCGACCCAAAGTGTGCGGGAAATCAAGTTATTGGTTGGGGTAGGGTTGGAAGGTATCCCCATCGCCTACTGCAGCCTGCACTGCAGCTTCATCCGCTGAGTTTCTGTTAGTTTCTGTTCAGCCTGGCAGCAGCCCTCCCGTGCAGCCGACCCAGCGCCGCACTGCCACGGCGGATGTGTGTCCAGAGCAACGTGGCAGTGCGCCGCTGGGCTTTGGCGCCACACAGGATGGCTGCTATCCAGGCAACACCAACCACCAGTTGGCTGGCCAGGAATCGTAGCGGCATCGTCTCCGTAAGGTCAGGCCATAGTATGGAGCGGCTTAAACCACCCCCAGCAGTGCCAGACATACCCGCAGGATGCACAGGCGGTTGTCCCGACCCGTCCGGCCTGCTTTCAGTGCTGGACAGGAGCCAGCCCCAGAAGCAGGCCGTTTGAGACCAGGGAATCCAACCGCCCAGGCGTCCAGGGCGGCCTTCTCAGCACGTGGCGACAGCACTCAGCGAAGAAAGAAAGCCAGCCCCTGGGAAAGGCACGAATAACAGAGCTTGCCTGTCTGCCTCATCGGTGAGCTCCTTGGCTGGCCGCTGGGCGGCTGTGTGGGGGCGCGCCCTCCCCCTTTTGGCCAATACAATAAGCTCGTATTGCACGCATACAAAGGGTTGAATTGAAAAATTGAAAAACTTGCCTGTTGGCTTCGTCGGTCATCTCCTTGGCGGGCTGCGCGATGCGCCGGCTCTCCTCCAGAATCTCGGTGCTGCGAAACAGGAAGAATTCCAGGGATTGACATGTGATTGAATGCACATGGAGAGCTGGCTGGCAACGCGAACTTCCCGGAAGCAGAGTCGTTAGTTTGCTTCGCAGGGTAACCAGTTGGGGGTGTGTCTTCTGGATCAGGCCGGAGCCTTGCAATGCCATGCATGCAAAGGCCGTTACTCCCCAAACAGGGAATAGAGAGGCTGCGGAGTTGCAGCTCACCGGCGGCGCTCGGCCACCTTGGCGGCGCGGCGGGCGTGCTCCAGCTGGCGGTCCAGGTCCAGCGCCTCCTGCAATGATGATGTCGAAACAAGAACGGCCAGTAGGAAATTGAAACGTTGGGCAAGCAGCAGGCGTGCTCCAGCTGGCGGTCCAGGTCCAGCGCCTCCTGCACACAATAGCAAGCAGATGTGTCAGCATGCGCAAGTCCCTGCTCTAGGACAGTCCCACACGCCGCTGCTGCAAGAAGTGATACAGTAGTTGCACACCGACCAGAAAAAGAGCAGCCCACCTGGGAGCGGCGGCGCCGCTCCCCCTCCAGCGCCTCCTGCTGCTCCCGCAGCTCCTGCGCCTTGCGGGCGGCATCGGACCTGCAGGAAAGAATGTGCTCAGCAGTTTAGGAGGAGGCATGCATTGGTGACGCAGCTCCCGGGGACATGATGCTCATTAGTCTGGTCAGGACAGCAGGCGCCTGAGCACCCTTACCCAAACGTGCCCCGCCTGTGCCCTCGCAAATGCCGCCTCCGTTCACACTTCGACACTTTATAAGCTACTCTACTGTGGCATTCCCCTGCACTCACGTCAGGCCCTTGGCGGCGGCAGCCTCGGCGGCCAGGCGGTCGGCCTCGCAGGCCACCATTTCAGCGCGCTGCAGGGCAGGGAGGAAGGGCGGTGAGCAGGTTGGTTGATAAGGCACTGCAGGGGATTAGGAGTAGTCGGGGCGGCTGGACGGCCATGCAGGCAACCATCTCAGCGGGCTGAGACAACAGGATACAAGGCTCAGGGTGGACCAAGGAGCATGTGAGCTTGCTCCAGGGCGTCTTGAGTGCTCAGATCAGGCAGGAAAAGGCCCTAAGAAAAGGCCATGCTTGCCTGTTGCCAATTGCAGCACCGACGTGTGGCATGCAAGGCAGCTCACAACTGTACCAACTGTACCCATTCAAGCCTGCTCGCAGCGCAAGCTTGGTGCAGGCATCACTCCGAGGGGTAAAACCGGCTTGCAAGTGTAAAAGGAGGTGCTCACCTGCGCGGCGTGCTCCGCCCGCACAGTCTCCGCCTCGGCCTTCTTCCAGGCATCCGTTGTCTCCTGCGCGTGCACGTGGAGTGCAGGCATGTGGAAGTGTGGAAGTGAGCATGTGTGCAGTGTGCGCCTGATAAGCGGTGGCCAGAGGTGCGGACCCGAAGAGAGCTTTAACGACGGCGTGAGGTCCAGCAAGTGGCAGGGAGCGTCCAGCCACACTCCCCCGCTCCGCCGTCCCTGGGAGCCGTTGCTACCACTTAAACACTTACCAAGCTTGCCTGGGCTGCCTGTAGAAAAGGGTTCCTGCCACATTATTGATCAACGGAACAACCAGCCTCACTGCCGACGACAGATGCCGCACCCACCTCAGAAGGCGCGCACACGGGGCCGGTGCGGCTGGGCGTCTCAGGGCCCACCTCTGCCTTCTCGTGCACCTGCTCAGTGGGGCATCCGAAAAATTGCTAGGCGACTGTAAACACCAATGCCAGGCGAGCAACCTTCCGGCCGAGCCCCAGCAGTTCTTCAAGCCCCTGAGGCCGTCTGCACCTTACCGCCTACCTGCTCGCTCACGGCAGCATGAGTCTCCTCTGTTGTGCCGCCAGAGCTGCCGCCGAACAGCGTGTCCTGCGGGGCAGCAGGGTGAGTGAGCAGCATTGGAAATACAGTTAGGGTTTGCTGTCAAAAGCGCTGATGCGGGCGGGGCTCCGATGAGGCAGCATGTGTGGGCGGGCGCCGAGCGGCGACTGCCGCTGCTGCGCAGGGCGCTGACGCCGCTAGAACGGCCAGCTGCTAGCCAGGAAGGCGTGAAGCAGCATTCTTGAATCAGCGCTGGTGCGTCAGCATGGTTGCTGGCATGCTGCAACAAGGACCCATCCGGAAGGTGGCGGCCGGCGGCTGCCACAACGCCCGCCGCTGCCCGCCGGGCGCCGCCGGCCTGCGCCAGCACACAGGCGCTGCCTCGGCAACGCTGCTGCCGCTTGCCTTGACTTTGCCCAGGAAGCCCTTGCTCTCCTTCTGCTCCTCCGCCTCCACGGGGTGGGAGGGAAGCTCGCGGGTCGCCATGCTTGCCGGTCTGCTGTGTGAATCGACTCGCTGGTGCGGGCACTGAGCGCTGGCTGCGGTGGGCCAATCAACAGAAGCGCAAAGAAGGAGGGAGCAGGCGGCGGCTGCCAGCCAATGCGCCGCCACGTCACCCGCGTGCGGCGCAGCGCGCCGCATGGGCAGCGGCCTTGCAAGCCCGGTTTCCTCCAGTGGACGTTCCAAGTGAGACCGCAACGAGCAAACAAACCAACTTGTGATAAAATTGTGAGTGCTGCTTGCAATTCAAGGTGGCGGCAGCGGCAGCAGCGGCGCCCGCTCATCTTCCGCTCCGCTCGCGACGGATGAGTGGCACAGCACTGCATCAAGCCCAGTCGAATCAATGGATGGCTGCTCATTACTTTGCGCTGCTGCCCCCATGCTAAAGCTTGACAACCTGGCAAGGAGGCGCGCAGATGTGCTCAGTAGCGGCCATCAGACCCCACGCCATGCCCTTCGCCGTTCATGCTGCCGAATGCTGTTGGCCTGCCTATCGCCAGCTGCAGCTGATATGCAAGAGTCAGCAGAGGCCTGGCAGCCAGGCAATATATAGCACATTTCCCACAATAGTCGCCTTGTCGCCTAGCCCGGTTGCAATGCATAAACGCCTGCCGCTGCTCAGCTGCACTTCACCACGCCCAGTGGGCGCCTGTTGTATGAGCGATTACACAGGAGTCGAGTGCCGCCAGGAGGGGCAGCCCTTAACAGAGAGCGACAGGCAGGACTGCGTTGAGAGTTGCGTGCGCTTGGCTATGCTGAATGACACTCTGATGCTAACGCCGTTCTTCATGCATGCACGGTGATGCTCGTGTGGGTGTGGCAGACGTGCCTGGCTGTGCAAGGCACGGCTGTGCAGCGCCTCACGGGCCGGGCAGGCTCAGCAGAGGCGGCCCTGGCCGCAGCCGCAGAACTCGCAGGTGCCGGAGATGCAGTAATAGGGGCAGCGGTCACCGCAGTCGACGTCGCTGCAAGCGGGACAGGTTGGATCGCAAAAGCTTTAGTGCGCGGCAGTGCAGGCCTGCGATTCACTGCCTCTATGCATGCCATGGCAGCAGCGGAAAAGGCGGCTGCACCCAAAGCACTGCATGCGCGCGCTGCACCTCCAGCACTGAATGACAGCATTGTAAACTGCACCTGGTGCAGGCCTTGCCAGTCGGATCGTCGTCAGTGCCCTGCATGCAGATAAACGTGGCGCCGCATCAGCGGCAGCCGTGAGCAAGTGGCAGCGACGAGCAGCCCGTGGCACCGTGCCGCCTGCTGTGCTTCCCGTGCTGTGCCACGCTCCCCGTGCCGCCAGGCAGGCAGACAGCTGCCGCAACCCCTCCTGGCGACAGTAGCTTGTCCCCAATAACTGGTGTGCGCACCAGCAGAGCGCCTCCATCGTCGACGTCCAACATGCCGAAGGGGGCGGGGGCAGGAGCACCCGCCAGGTCATCGGTGTCCGCATCAGCGGCGGGGGTGGGAGCACCCACCAGCGCATCTCCATCCGGCCCCGCGGGCTCGTCAACCGCCAGGGTCTGCAGCATGCGGTTGGTGTGGGAAAGGGGCCGTGAAGGCAGCTCCCAGCAGGAGGTACATGGTACATATACGTGGCGGCAGGCGGCGGCCGGGCAGCGGCGGGCGGCTCGCTGGCCCGCGCAGGCGGGCGGCACCCCTCCGCACCCGCCGGCTGGCGGCTCCCGCCGCCAGGAGCAACGCCAGAAGCGCGCAGGCGCGCAGAGTGGTCGCCAGCCGAGCCATGTCCTTGTTTCTCAGCAGGGTTTGCGAGCACTGGTTGCTGCACAACACCGGTAGCTGTGCAAGTGAACAATTGAGGAGCTGCCTGCGACCGACAGTGAAAGAGCGCGGGGGCAGCGGCCGCCACCTGGGACGTGGCGGGGTGGCAGCTGCCACCGCCGCCGCCGTGGCACTCAGGAAGCTTGCCTCCAGTGCTGCAACTCCAGCCTCAAATGGTGCACCAGCAGATTGGCAAGGGGGCAGCATGCAGGCGGTGCCAAGCTAACAGGCATTGATTTGCAAGCAAGGGCCGCCATGTTTTCTGTGCCAAACAAGTAAAGCAATTACACTCTGGGTTGCCATGCGTTCAGGACCCGAAGCAGGCGCTGCTCAAAGCTCTTTCTCGTCGCTGCTGGCTTGCAGGTCTGGCTGCTTCCGTCGCCTGCGCCGCCGCGGCTTTGCCGCCGCCATGCTGCTGCCGCTGCACCGCTGGTCCCCAGCCTGCTGCTGCAGCTGGCGCGCCCTCTCATCCAGTTCCTCGAGGAGTGGCCGCCAGCCCGCCACGCTGCCCTGCCTGCATAGCAAGGTAGATGCGGAGGGCATCTGGGTCATTGCTTTTTGGCAGCCACCAATCCAAACTGGCTGGGTGCCGCTGCAGAAGCTCGATGCAGACCCCTCTGCCCCTGCCCGAGCAAGCTGGTGGCTGGGCAGCATCAATCCAATGACCTCACGGCTGCTGCAAGCTCCCACCTGAGCTCCGCCAACAGGCTCAGGCCTGGTTCGCAGCGCGGCCTCTCCCGCAGGTGCTCCCGCACTGCTTGAATCGTCATGCCGCACCAGTCGGCTAATCTTTCTGCCGAACCACGTGAAGAATTGATCGCGATGCCGGTCTGCTGATTTCCCAGCCGCTGCGGCGCTCGCTCCTTTAAGCACGAAAGGGGGAGTTGGAGGACAGAATGGGATGCAGGCATAGACAAGGGCATGCACCTGGCGGACACCCAACGGACGAGCCAAGCAACAGCCTGTTGATGCCCAAGCCCTCCAATGGCAACCTGACTGGTCGCTGTGTGCATGCCAAACCTCACCCGCAGCAGCACGTGGGAGGCCGCCATGTTTGGCAGGCCGTACTTGAGGTAGTTGGAATGAAACTCAATCAAATCGGCCCGGCTGACGCCCACCACTGCATGCAGCGGCAGCAGAAAGCAGTGATACACATGCAAGCAATGGACAGCAGCGTGCTGAGGCTGAAAGCAGCAAAGCTCCAATCAACACAGCACGCCATGCGGCGCCGCACCTTCCGACAGGAACAGGAGCTTGGCCTCGTAACTTTCGCTACGGAAGTCGCCAATCGAAAAGCCCTGGGGAAAGCGCAGGATGTAGGCGGCTAGCCGCAGATTGTCCCAGCCAAATGGCGGGGCTTGCAGGTAGTCAGCGTTGCGCTGCAGCTTGGTTGTTGTTGCAGTGAGCAGCATGGGGCCCCGTAACAGCAGGGGCCACAACACGTCTGCAGGGAGAGTGCACAAAGACATGGGCAGCAATTTGTCAGCAACAGCAAAAAACGGGTTCTGCGCAGCAGCAGCGGCAGCAACACTGGCTGCAGGACGAGCACGCAGCGCAAACCAAACCGCGGGGAAAGCTGGAAAATGCTGAGAACAGCCAAATTGACAGAAACCACCCACACTTTGTACAAGCGTACCCGGTGGGAAGTAGTGCCGCAGCCATCTGGCAGCCTCACGCATTGTGCCATCACTAGACGTGGTGAGGACAAGTGGCATCTTCAGCACCAGCTGCTTTGCCTGCGCATCTGTCACCCCGGCAGCAGCCGCAATGGTGCGTAGCTTGCGCTGCAGAGTGGCAGCGTCTGCCTGCAGCAGCTGTGGTGCTCCTCGCACCAGCCGCGCCACAAGCTCAGGTGGCCCCAGCACCTCCGCTGCCCAATCCAGGGCTGCAACTGCAGTGTCAGGCGCTGCAGTCACAATTTCAGGCTCTTTTGCAAGCACCGCGCCGAGGTAAGCTGCCGACAGGCGGGTGCCGACTGTGTCCAGCCACCGCTGCACATGGCCGGGCGGCATCACAAGCGCTTGGCAAGCGTTGGTGTTGCTGCACAGCATGCTGGCCAGGGTCAGGTGCTCCGGCAGCCGTTTGCGCGCCTGGCGCCGCTCCTTGACGTACGCAGCAAAGTAGCTGTCGAGCTGCAGCCACACTGGCTGCACGCTGGTGGCAAATCCCACCACGTTCTCTCGCCGAATCTTCGCTATGCGGCACAGCACCGCTGCTGCCTCGGGGCCGCTCAGCTGCTGGCTGCGGCAGAAGTCAAATGTGGCTGGCAGGCCCGCCAGCGCCGCCTGCTCCGACTGAAACGCCAGCCCCAGCTGCCAAGCAACCTCAGCCGCCTGCTCAGCTGCAAGGCCCTGCTCTGCCTCCAACCAAGCTTGAAGCTGCGGGCAGGGCAACCGCTGCAGCTTCTGAAAGGCACCCATCTGCGCCACGCTGCAGCACAAACGCGGCCTGCTGCTCCGCTGCTGTGTCTGCTGCTGCTGCTGCTTCTGCTGCTGCTGCATCGGCTGCTTCTGCTGCTCCTGCTGCCTCTGCTGCCGGCTCTGCCTCGCTGTTGCTGCTTGCTCGGTTTAAGGCTTGCCGCCGGTGGGTACACAGCAGTGGGACCCTGCAGGTATGCGGCAGGCCACCATTCAGTATATATGCACGTCACAATAGGCAATGGAATGGCGGAAACGGCAGGACACGAGGCTGGGCGCCGCACCTGGCCAGGCCGCTAGGGCGGCGGCGAGCGGAGGGGGCGGCCTTCCGCGCTGCGGCGCATGGCCGCCAGGACGCCGTCGCGCTGGCTAGCATGATGCTCAGGTGGCGCTGCGCCGGGTCACGGCGGCCTCTATCGCGTTCAGCGCCGGGTCGTGCGACAGAGGGAGCCGCGCTGGTCGCTGCTGCTGCAACGAAGAGACGGAAGGGTCGGCAGCTTCATCGCAAGGTCAACTGGCCCAGCCTCTGCGGGCCACTTGTGCCGCCGCCGCTGCGCTGCGGCTCGCCTGCCGCCGACCGCTTCGCACCGAACCGGTCGGGTGCCACACTGCCCAGCAATGTTCACTAGCCGGCATGCTGATTCCTCCACTTCACCCAACCGAAAAATTCTATGACTGTGCCCAGATGCAGCATGGCAACAGGGGATGGCCGCCGCCAGTGTCGCACGTTGGCAATGCCAGCATAAAGTCCGCTCAGTAGCGGCAGCAGAGGCTAGGTGGGCCCATGTAGCACAGCTGGCTGGTTGCATAGCGGTCATTCAGTCTCAGATGCCAACCAAATGGAACCAAAACAGCAGGAGCGAGCTCCCAGAAATGCAGCTGCCGCAGTAGAGTACAGCGGCAGCAGTGGCTCAGTCTAGTGGGCTGGCCTGCAGCAGAACTTGCTGCACCTTGGCTGGGGCTAAGGTCTCAGGTTACATGTTGCAGGCATTTTGAAGAGCTATGTAGTGCAATAATGCGTGCAAGTGTGAATCACAAATCGGGAGGAATATGGACGAATCACACAACAGAATCAGGTTGAAGTGAAGCATCGGCAGCCAGCAACGGTTGATATGAGCGAGCAGCTGGACCGGACGGTGGCTGGGTTTGGCCGTGCGCTGGGGCTTGATGCTGTCCCGCACCAGGTAGCCTTTGAGAGGTACGCTTTTGGATAAGGTGGGCTGGAGATGAGCCGAAAGGCGCACGGATGGATAAGCAAGCGCCTCTAGTTGGAATCAGGGGGCTCGCACCCAATGTCCTGCTCGTTGAAGTTGCAGCGCAGGCCGCCGCTGCAGGTGTGCAGCTGTGTGCCCTTGCAGTAAGATGTCTGCGGCAGGGGCAGTAGATGGCCGCTTGTAAGCAACTGCATGACCTTGCACCTGTTGCCAAGCCTGCTCACCCACAGCAGCGCAATGCATGCACTGGTACCTCAGCCGGCCCCAGCACACACCTCTGTGATGCACTGGTCATGTGCGCTATCCTCGCAGGGGTTGGTGGGCTGGGGCTGGGAATCCACGGGCTCGCAGCCAATGTCCTGCTCGTTGAAATTGCAGCGCAGACCAGCGCCGCAGGTGTGCAGCTGTGTGCCCTTGCAGTAAGATGTCTGCGGCGGGAGGGAGGGGTGCTTGCGCTTGTGAGCAGTGGCACGAGCTTGCAACTGCTGGCAAGGCTGCACAGTCAGCACTGCAACGCGCCCGCGCCATGCACGCTCCCAGCCGATGGCAGTGCATGCACTGCCGCGTCAGCCGCCCACAGCGCTAACACGGACCTCGGTGATGCACTGGTCATGTGCGCTGTTCTCGCATGGGTTAACAGGCTGGGGCTGGGAATCGACGGGTTCGCAGCCAATGTCCTGCTCGTTGAAGTTGCAGCGCAGGCCGGTGCCGCAAGTGTGCAGCTGTGTGCCCTTGCAGTAAGATGTCTGCGGCAGGGGCAGGAGGGATGGATGCATGCACTTGTGAGCAGCGGCATGCCGTTGCACCTGTTGCCCAGCCTGCCACCAACGGCAATGCAATGTGCCCACCCCATGCATGGCCCCGCTGAATGGCAGTGCGATGCATGCATTGCCCCCTCAGCTGCCCCCAGCACGGACCTCGGTGATGCACTGGTCATGTGCGCTGTCTTCACACGGATTGGCGGGCTGGGGCTGGGAATCCACGGGCTCGCACCCAATGTCCTGCTCGTTGAAATTGCAGCGCAGGCCGGCACCGCAGGTGTGCAGCTGTGTGCCCTTGCAATAGGACGTCTGCGGCGGGAGGGAGGGTTGCATGCGCTTCTGAGCAGCGGCACGATCGTGTGCCCCTGTTGCCAAGCATGCCCACCCCCAGCAGTGCAACGCGTCCGCCCCATGCACGCCCTCAGCCGAACGACAGTGCAATGTATGCACTGCCGCGTCAGCTGCCCCCGCCACGCACCTCGGAGATGCACTGGTCGTGTGCGCTGTCTTCGCAGGGGTTGGCGGGCTGGGGCTGGGAATCGACGGGCTCGCAGCCAATGTCCTGCTCGTTGAAGTTGCAGCGCAGGCCGCCGCCGCAGGTGTGGACTGTGCTCCCCTTGCAGTATTGTGTCTCGCTGATGCACCTGCGCCAAGCAGGCAGGCAGAGCCGGGGGCGCAGGTGGGTCAATCAGCACAAGCAAGCCCTTGCTTCAGAGCCCTTGCGTGTTCAGAGAGCAGAGCATTTGCGCGCCTTGCTGCGCACTCACTGGTCGTGGGCGGAGTCGTCGCACATCGCCTGAGCCTGGTCGGGCGACAGCTCCAGGATGCGGCGGGCAGACGGCATCGGCATGGGGCGGCAGGCCACGGCGGCGGCCGCCGCCAGCAGCATGAGGACCGTGTGCAGCTTCATGCCGGCTGTGCGTGATGAGATGAGATGAGGGGAGTCGGGTGATGGGCTGAGGCAGCAAACGCTTGGGCGGGGCTGAATACCGAAGGCAAGAGAGGGAGAGAGCTGCTATTGGTGCTTGGGATCGCAGATGGAGTGTAGATTGCGCTGCGCGGGGGCGTTTTAAGCGCGAAGCCGCCCTGCCAGCTGGGCCGTGTAAGCGCGCCAGCGCGCTGCCCACGTTGCGATCGCCAGGGGGCGACATGTGGCGAGTTCGACACGCCTAGCATTTGTAAGCGGTGTTGCGAGTGTTTGCCGCACACGGCATGCCCCTATGGCGCCCCCAACCAGGCCGGCGCTTGCCGCTTGCCGCCCGCGCCGCCACCTGACACTGCGCACGCCTGCCTGCCTGCAAGCGACTGGAAGCATTAGAAGCAGTGTATCAAAGATGTGCATCAGATGGAGAGGTTATGTCGCTAGGAGATGAGCTGCCGCTGCTGGCGGCACCGGCGGCAGCTCTGATTGGCGGCAGACGGATCCTTGTCCGCAGCCAACCTGTCCAATGCAATCCTGTTCACAACACAAACAACAATTGAGCTGAGGTATCATTGGCGGATGCAGTGAACCAGCAGCCATGATGACTTGCGATAGAAGTTGCACCCGAGCCGAGCGGCGGCAGCGGCGGCGGCAGAGCCAGCATGCGCAGCGCGGTCGGCATGGGATGCAGGATGGCAGGCCCGATCGGTGCTTGGCGTGTTTGCTCGCAACTACACAGGCCTTCCACATCCCCAGGCAGGTGTTGCGGGCGCAGGTGAGGTCGTTCAACTTTGCACCCGGCTTGTTTCGCTGCCGATCGTCCCGCGAGTGATCAATTCTGCCCATTACGTTGCTGCAGGTCCCGATCAGCAGACAGCCGTTGCTCGCCATGAGCTCGGGAGGTGCCGAGCAGCGCTGTCGCCCCGCTGCCGACCTGGCAGGCCAGCACCGGCACGAGCGGGCCCCTGGCGCCCTGGAGGCCGCCGGTGGTGGACATTGCGGCGCTGGCCGCCGCGCCCGACGGCGCCGAGCGGTTGGCGGCGGCGATCGCCGCGGCTCCCGAGGGCGTGCTGTTGCTCTCCAATGCCCTGCCTGCCCCCTTTGGGGCCATCGGCAAGCTGTTTGACCGGGTCACGCCGCAGGCTGGGGCCCGCGCCAACGCAGGTGCGCTGCGGCAGGCGGCCGCGGAAGGCAAGGTGCCAGTGCAGCTTGTGCGTTGCGTTCCGCTGCCGCCGCTGGGCGCAAATGTTCAATGTGCAACTTGCTCAGGATGCTTCCTGCCCAATAAATCTCACCATTCCGCCCCTGTTGCAGCCTACCAGGCCGGCACCTCGCGGCTGGTGTGGAAGGACGCTCACGGCGAGGGCAGGTGGGGCTCAGTGCACATGCAGCTCTCTTCACTCTTATCATCACTCTCTTGAGGGTTGTGTCCCGCAGGGCATGCTGCGCAGCGGCATGGGACCTGCTGCTGCTGCCTGCTCCCGCTGCTGCCGGACTGCAGGGCTGAACCCACGCAGATCGCTGTGGGAGGAATCGCTGCAACTGCATTGACAGGCGGCGATGCGCTGCATGGGCGCACGTTGCTTACCCAACCTGTCAACCGACCTGTGCGCTGGCTCTCAAACAACTCCACTCTATTCCCATTCAACAGGGGCGGCCCCCATGTGGACTACAAGCGAGTCATCGACCTGTCTCCCCACCGGGTGGACGACGTTACCAGGTGAGGGGCAAAATCGCTTGCTGTTGCAGCTGCGCTGCTGCTTGCAATGGGTGAGCCAACCACTCCCTGCTTCGCTCTGCTGCGCTCCATGCCCCTTGCACCCTCCTCCTGCACTTTCTGCCTGTACACCTACACCTGCTGCCCCACTGCCCACACCTGCTCTCCCCTACCGCTCACACCTGCCGTGCTTATCCATTGTTCATTGGCGCAGTGCTGACCCTGATCTGGCGGCAGAGCTGGGACAGCCGCTGGAGCAAGCGCTGGGCTTTTTCGGCGCCGCGCAGCAGACTTATGGGCCTCTGCTGCTGGCCGCCCTGAGCCAGGCAACGGCGTGAGGCGATTCTTTTGCCACTGTGCAGCAGGTTTTGGTGCTATTGCCGATGGCCGCCCTGAGCCAGGCAGCGGGGTGAGGGTCCAGGGGCGCACCTGTTTGGGCATGTGGGGAGGGCAGCAACTATGTTGCCCACGGCTCTGCGCCACTGAGACCAAGCCTCCCACTGCGGCTCACCTGCTATCACACCTTTCGTATCACAGCTACCCATTTGATGAGGAGGAAGCCAAGTACGCCTTTCCTCCCTGATTACCTGATTACGAGTGGCAAGTGTGCCTCTTTGCCGCAGTTACCCATTTGTGGAGGAGGAAGCCAAGTACGCCTTCCGCATGGTTGACTATGGCGCTCGGGCCCTGCACGTGAGTTTATTTGTTTGCACCAAGACGCTTATCTGACAGGATGAGTGATGAATAATGAGTGCCACCTGTGGGGCTGCGGCAAGCTGTGCCTGACTATGCGCCCGCCCGCTGCGGGTAAGCTACCACAAAGTTGCCGCCTATATTTCTGGTTTGTTGGTAAAGCCCGCCTGTCTGTGGTGCGCGCGCGCTGCACGTGAGGGGTTGATGTGTTGCTCGAAAGTTGCCTGATAGGACAGATAACCAACATCTGTGATGGGATTCTGTGCCTGATTCTGGCGGCCGCCCGCTGCATGTGAGTTGGCTCGTTGCCGCCCCGAAACTTGGGAGCCCTCCACCACTAATTAGCCGAGCGCAGCTCAGTCCATTGTGTAGCCACTTGGAGCAGGCAATATACGCAACCCTCCCACCTTCCTGACTGCAGGCGGATGCAGCGGAGGCGGCGGCGCCGCGCTGCAGCGCGCACCGCGACTTTGGGCCGGCCACGCTGATTTGGGCTGGCGGCGAGGGCCTGGAGGTCAAGTGAGTGCATTTGTCTGGTACTGGCTCGGTCCACAAGTGCCAGGTGCAGTGATGCTGCCAGGCAGGCCAAGCACACGTGTGCACAAGATGCGCGCTGCCTGGCATGCCTGCCTGCATGGCCACCTAACAACACACTTGCCCTGCAACTTCCCCCCCACCACTCCCCGTTGCAGGGTGGGCGGCGCCTGGCGCCGCCTGCCGCGCCCCTCGCCTGGCACCGCAGTGCTGCTGTTCGGCATCTGCACTGCCTGGCGCTCCAATGAGCGCATCCCAGCGGCAGAGCATCGGGTGGCGGATGCGCCCGCAGCGACCGCCTCGCACCGCCGCCTGTCCGCTGTGCTGTTTGTGGGTGCGTGTGGTTGGGTGTGGTGTGGTGGGGGATGGGTAGTGTTTGCTTGCCTACAAGGGTGGCTCTGCCGCTGGTGCGCCAAGCTTGCACCGCCTTGTCCCTCTATGGCGTGTCCTGAGCACAGCCAAACACCAGTTTCTTTCTGTCCTGTTGCTTAGCGCGGGCCTGCGGGATGGTGCACTGCTGGCGCCGGCGCTGGCCTTCAACAGCTGCACCAAGTTAGCAGGTACCACCCTCACAGTAGTTGCGCCACCGAATCCTTTCAACTGTGCGCAGGCCTGCGCGACGACGCCTTGCTGGCGCCCGCTCTGGTCTCCCCTGGAGAGCGCCCGGTTTACCGCACTGTGCGGGTGGGCGAGGTGGGGCCCACCGTGCGGCGCAAGTGGTCGTGGCGCGAGGGCAGCGTCACTGCTGAGGAGGCGAGTGCAATTTTGTACTCGACTGTTGTTTGATGTGCTCGCAATTTGGTTGTTGTGGCGGGAGGGCAGCGTGACTGCTGCGGAGGCAAGTTCGATCGGGGCTGTGCACGGCTGCTGCCGCTCCACCGTCTGCTTGCTTGCTGCTGCTGCTGCATGGCATTGCCTCGACCAGATGTAGCTGCGTTGCTGCACGATGCTTGGCGTGCATTGATGGGGGCGGTTAAGACGGCCGTTGCAATGCTGACGATTAAACAGCCAATTTGCTGCTCTGGCCTGTTTCCCTGCAGGCGGCTGCTGAGGTGCAACATCTTTCGAAGTGTTGACGTTTACTGACGTTCTGATTGCTTTTGGATTGCTCGTTTCGTGTTTGCAGGCGGCTGCTGAGGTGGCGGAGCGTGCGCTGTTCCGCAGCCAGGAGGAGCTGATCGCTGCCCGGTACAAGCTCCAGTACTGAACGGCACAACAGTACTGCCTCGTCAGGCAGGACGCAGCACTGCCTGCAGACAGCTGCGATTTGCGGCGCGCACGTGTGAATGCACACGTGTGCCTGGCGCGCCTGGTGCCACCGCGCCGTGGCGGGAATGCCACATCAGCTGCGGCGGGAATGCCGCAGCCCCTTGGAACCATCTTATGAATGGCGCCCTGCGCGGCTCTGGAGGGCCGCGCCGCTGATCTTTGTTTGCGAAGCTGATCAGCTGACTCGCCTAAGTTTTGGAGAACAATCACGAGTGTCTTTTTTGAGACCCGCCGCTGCTGGAGCAGCGAGCGAGCACAGCATATAGCAGCAGGAGTGCTGCCATGTACGCTGTACGATTGCATACCACCACTGTAGTTGTATGCCCCGGTGCAAGCTTTGATTTTTCTTCAAGCCCCTGCACGGCTCTTGTGAGCCTGCCGCTCTGGAATTGAGACGGCCCCTTGTTGCTCTGGATTTGAGCCCCCTTTAGCTCTGGCTTTGAGCTCCCCCGCTGCTCTGGATTTGAGCCTGCGTGCTCGCCGCTCTGGATTTGAGCCTGGCCCCCCTGCCGCTCTGGTTTGAGCCCCCTGTTGCTCTGGATTTGAGCACCCTTTACCTGGCTTTGAGGTCCCCTTCAGCTCTGGATTTGAGCCTGGCCCCCCTGCCGCTCTGGATTTGAGCCTTCTTCTCGCTCTGGATTTGAGCCCTCTTCTGGTGTGCTGGTTTGAGCTGCCTGCCTGCCAGCTGTATCAAAAGCCTTCCCCGCGTGTCCCGCTGCTCTGCTTTCCTTGTGCAGCACCCCTTGGCCTTGTCTTTACATTATGTAAGCAATGCAAGGCACACCTGACAGCTCGGCTTGCATGTGCACCCAAGCTGCGTTCAACAAAAATGGCGAGCTTCGCAGCGGCCACAGCGGATGTGCCCTGCGCCGCGGCGGCGAACTGCCCTGCTCTGTGTCCCCCCAGCACCCCTGCTGCCCACGTCCCACGGGCTGGTTTGCTGCTGTTGCTGATGCTCGACAAAAAAACGGCGGCTACCCTCCGCTGCCACCCACAACAGATGCTCCACTGCGCATGGGGTCAGCTGCGTGCCGGCGGCTGCCCCGCTGCACATGCCGCCGGCTGCACGCCGGCTGCAATTTCTGCCAGGCACCCTCCGCTGGCCTCGATCTGGCTTGAATCCTCTCAGGCTGCCACAGGCACGCGCGCAGCGCCCTCCGCCTGCTCCATTCCAGCGGTGGCTGCCCCGGCAGAAGGGCCGGCGGCGGCAGGGATGGTGGTTGAGGGCGGGCTGGGCGCCTGGGCCAGCAGGGCCTGCATGGAGTGGGAACAAAACATGTGTTCATCCTTAGCATGCATCTCGCTTGATTGTGGTGCCGAGGTGTGGGCGCCTGAGCCAGCATCGCCTGCAGACAGCGGGAGTGAGAAATGTGCACTCTACATCAGCACAGGCTGTGAACATTGCATGTGTGCTGTAAAGACGCAGGCTGTTAATTTTTGCGATGTTGGTCATGCATGATCAGCCTGCCTTCTCTGCAATCAGGCAACTCTGCACAGCTTTGCGCAGATTCAATGCCACCTGATTGCAATTCTAACCTGCACATGATCTGGCCCGGGGCTGATCGGCACCGGCGGCATGTCAACTGGAACTGCACGGCAGAGAGCCAAAGAGAGCATTTGTGAGTGCTTGGGCAGCCATGCAGCACGTGTGGGCAGCGGGGCCTGCTTGTGCTGAGCAGGCATGCAGCTCACAAAAGGCAAACTGCCACGCGCTGGTGTTGCAGCCCCTCATGCTGCGCCTGCTGCAAAAGGCGGCTGCGGGAAACTCATGCACGCCATACTACTGCTGCTCGCACCCATTGGGGCAGTGGTGACCCCGGCGCCTCCGTAGCGCTCGCGCTGTGCACGCATCAGCTCCCGAGCACGCTCGTCCGTGGGCTCGGCGCCCACCCTGCAGCAAACAGAGGCGTGCAGAGCATGTGTGAATTGGCCAGCTGCCGCTGTGCATGCATCAGCCCGCGAGCGTGAGCAAGCAATGGTTCATAGCCCACCCTGCAGTGTGGCAACGCCGCGGCAGCAGCCAGCCAAACGCCAATGCAGGCCCATTCTGCATGGCTCCCGACTGCACTCAAACAGAATAACCGGCTTGTAGCAATGCCACAGCTGCACAGGTCTAGAACAACAGTACTTGCCTGTCCAGCTGGCCGGCCAGCCCTGCATGGCGCTCGCGGGATGCGCCGTACATCTCCTCCATCTCGCGCTGCAAGGAAAGAAGTAACAGTCCTGAATAAATAGTTCGAGGTGACAAAGAAGAACGGCCGTATAGCTGCTCCATCTCGCGCTGCATTGCAGGAATGAAGCCAATCTTGAACAGGGTTTCGACATGCAGTGTGCAGCCATACACGCCTGCACTTGCCGTTTGCTACCTAAAACCTACATTTACCAAAGAAATGTCGCTCACCGCAGCCTCGGCGGTCACAGCAGCCACGTGCGCTTGCTCCTGCAGCTGCTCCTCCCTTGCACAACTCCAAAGCAAAATCAGCACCAGCCAAAAGACAAGGAAGCCCACATCCAGCTTACTGCAGCCTCAGCGGTCACAGCAGCGACGTGCGCCTGCTCCTGCACCTGCTCCGCTCGCGCCGCCAGCACAGCAGCGGTCTCGCCACGTGCTTCGGCCTCCGCCAGGCGGCGCTCCATCTTGCCTTGGATCAGCTGCGAAAGGAGAAGGGCAGCGTGCACTTGCCAAGCAAGATCAGACAGGTTTGGCTTGTTGGTTTGTGTGCCGAATGTGTCCGCTGCACTGGCAGTTATGGCTTAGTGCTTCTGTCGCTTGAAGCAGACTGCACCAGCAGCATTCAGGACAATCAAGATTGCAAAATGTGAAAGCTGTGCCTGTGCCCGGGGCTCCATCGCGCCTTGCATCGATTTGAGGGCAGCGAAAGGGCCCTTGCATTGCCCTCCAATCGTACAAGCAAGATGGAGCTCGACGGTAGGCGCATGTGAGCACAGGCACCGGTGCATGCCGCAGCCCGAACACATGGACAACGGCATCAGGGACATGCACATGCAGGCAAGAGCTTGTTTACCAATTCAATTCGTGGGGGCTGGAGGCACACAAGCGCTGAAGGTACCACATGCTGTTTGCTGTGTCTTTACGAGTGCATGCCCGAGCCCCAGCTCAAAATTAAAGCCAGGTAAAAAGAAGCGGATGAGACACAGGGAAGGCGGAAGGTTCAGTCGTGCTCTGAGCGCGAGGCAGGTGCTGGCAGTGCCATGCTCGTGCTAAGAGAAGCTTCGCGGCTTTTCATTTCGTACTGCCAAACTCACGTTGTTATACCGTACTCTGCTCCTGCCCCCGCTGCCTATTCTGGCAGCAATGTGGCTGCGGACCGCCCAAGGGAAGCAGGCTGCCAGCTCACTTAGGGCTGGCTGCAGCCAGGGCCGCAGCAGCTGCCTGCCCCCTGCAAGTGCTACACAGTCGCCTTAGCCAAGTGAGCTTCCGCCTCGGCCAGGCCACGCCCCATCTGCTGTGGGCACATGTGGGCGGTTCGGCAGCGCACACCGCAAAACCGGCCGGTTGCAAACTATTTGCAAGGCGGGTGACGAAGGTGATGGGCGCACGAAAGACGAAAGAAGGAGACACGCCCAGAGCACAACCCTTGTGCTCGAGAGCGCAAATCCTCCCAACTGTATTCGTGAATCCCGTCCCGTTCACTTACACCCACCGGACTCTTGGGGCTCAATATACGGGGCGCAAGTTCATGCTCTATGCGAGCCACACAGGCACCGCCATGCTGGTGGTGGTATAATTCGCCACCACATGCCCAACCCTAGTGCAAGTTGTCTCCAGGTGTGAGGAAGCTAGTGCAATGCACGAATGGCAAAAGGCACAGACGCCCTCTGCGCACGAGGCGGGTGCTGGCGGCGCCATGCTCGCGCTCAAAGCGTGTTTGGGCCATCCTGAATCGTGCAACTGCACCGAGTTCATCACACCAAGCTCCCTCCTGCTTCTGCCGCCCGGTCTGGCAGCAGGGGAGGCTGCTGACCTCCCAAGGTCAGCACGCTGCACAGCCCGCTCAGCGGGGGATGCAGCCAGCGCTGCACCAGCTGCCTCCTGCTGGGACCGTCTGGCATGGTAGCACCAATGGCACAAAGTGTGCACCCTGGGATGCCCCAGGGCGATAGGCGGACTAGTGCCGGGCATGGTTGCACAGACCCAGTCCGCCTCTCTCACCGGGAAGCAAGACAGGGGTCAAGTTTTAGTGCAGCGGGTGCCACGACGCCCGAACCTCCTGCTCCGGCCACTTGACTTCGCACTGGGCACTTCCCACAGCCAACAACCACAGTTCAGTTAAGTAGCGATTGTTTCTACCCACCTGCACCTCCTGCTCCAGCTGCTTGGCGCGCAGCTCCGCCTCGGCAGCCTCGCGCAGGCGCTCCTGGCTGCAGGGGAGGGAGCAGGCAAGGCCCAAGCCAAAAGCCGTGAGCCTGACCCGCCACCACCAGCAACCCTGTTTTGCCTTTGCACTTTTCTTGCTGAAGTTGACCACCGTGCCCTCTACTTACCGCATGCGCTCGGGCTCCACCGCCTGGCGCACCACAGTCAGCGCCTCCTGCTGCGCCTGCTTCGCCTTGCTGTCCAGCTCATCAGCCTCCTGCAATGAATACGGGCAGCAGCCAGAACACCACATTCCCATCGAGGAGCTGTCAGGCTGCACTTTAGCCAGTCTCGCACCCGTCTGCATGCCAGCTCAACCCACCTGCTACACAAAGCACATGTGTACATGGCACATGTGTACATGCCGTTCTCTTTGGCATTTCCACGATCAACAAGTCAGCACACCTGGCTCAGGCGCTGCGCCTCCTCGTACTTGGCTTCGGCCAGGTCTGTGGGCTCCATGGCCTCGTGGGCAGCCTGCAAGAGTGTAAAGGGGTGTGATCAGCACATCCGGTTGTTCAGGCCCCTGCAACTTGGTAAAGACTCCAGATTGCAACAGAACGCTGCATCCAGCCTGCAGGGCGGGCGGCTCATAGCCCGGTGGGCAGTTCACTATAACGGCAAGCAGCAGCAGCATCAGGCACGGCGCAGCCAGCGCCCTGCCGTCCCCACCAATTCTAGGATCGCAACCGGTGGGTGGGCTCGGTTGCAGGCGCAGCGTGTGATCGGCGGAATGCGAAGCGGAAGAGGGTGCCCTCTACAGTGTGAGGGTGCCCTGATCCGCCATAGTCCAGCGAGCGACCACGCGCTGTTCCCTCACCGCTGAGCCCAACCCTGCCACAAGCACCAGTCCGTGCTGGCATCTTTCAACCTCCCGTTGTTTTTGCATAACGTAGGCAGCGCCCTGTCACCCCCACCGCTTGCAGGGCTGCACTGCCTCGCAGGCGGTGGGGTGGGGCACGGCGGCGGGGTGCAGCGGGTGGTTGGTGGAGCAAAGTGGCGGTAGAGGGTGCCCTTTCAAAAGGCAGAGGGTGCCCTTTACCGCAACCGACATCACCAACCACGCGCTGTTCCCTTCATGCTGAGCACAATTCCATCACGAGCACGGTGACACAGAAGAACATCGATCGGTGTTCGGTCCATGGCCACCCCTGCTGCGTCCATCAGTGGCTGCCTGCCCCCACGAGGGAGTGCGAGAGGCACTGCCTCACAGACTCTCATGGAGCCTGTCAGCTGAACAACGGACGCAGTAAGAGTGCCCCACCCGCAGCGCTCCCGCTCAACTGTTTGCTCACCTTCCTGGCCCGTGTGTTGCCACTGCAAACAGCTGCAAAGTCCCCCGCCGCCCCTCACATGGTTGTTCCTCGGGCCTCGCCTCATCACAATTACCGGTCACGCCTTGCCGCTTACCTGCTGGGAGCGTGCGCGAGCCGCCTCCGCCTCCTCACGAGCCTGAGCCATGCGCAGCATCAGCAGGGCTGCGAGGGTGGGTGGGTGTGGTGGGAGGGGTGGGTTTGCTTGGGGTGCGATGCACGGTAGGAGGGTGGGTTGGTGAATGGGTAGGTGAGCTAGCCTGAGGCGCTGGAATTGGATGTTGGCGATGCACCTTCCACAATCGCACAACCCAAAGCAGGACCAGTTGGTTGCCGCCCAGACCGTCTCGAGTGAAACAGCCTGGCCAGCTGCGCATGCAGAAGGGCACTGCAGCATCTGCAAAATTCGCACGCCTGCACGTGCCGCCAGCGACAAAGACCAAACCAAACAATGCATTCGCACTCGCCTGCCTCCGACTTTTTGGAGGCCAGCACGCGCTCCCAGGTCGCGCCCTCGCTGTGCAGCTTCTCAATCTCCAGGCGTGCCCAGTCCACCTGCAGACAGAGAACATGAAAAGGTTCAGACAGAGCGGCGTTTCAGAATTCGTCGCCTCCGGCCGCAGCTCGGTGATGCGGCGCCACAAGCACGCGTAGCCGCTCTCAATACATCAAACAACGCCATTCAGCCAAAGAATTTGCTTGACAAGTATCGCCTCACCTCCTCCCGCAGCTCGGTGATGCGGCGGGACAGGCGCCCAATTTCCGCCTGGCACTCCTGCAGGGTGGGTTGATTTTAGCAGTCAGTTAACTGTCCAGCTGTGGCGAGGTTAAGGCAAGTGGTACATTCAAAATGCACATGCAATATGTACTTCAGGCGGCAGCTGCAGCTTGCTGGGCAAGGGCTCGGACCGCTGCTTAATAAAGGAAGATTACTGATAGATTTGGCACGTTGACAAGCAGATGAACGCAGTGCTTATGTGACAGCCACTGCCCACCGGCCTCGGGAAGTGGCGCAGCTGCGGCGGGGCACTGGCTGCGCCTCAACGACAGCCATCGGTCACGCTGCACACTGCGATTCTTCCAGGCCAGCAGCTGCGAAGCGTGACGCCACTGGCACGACACTCACATGGTTCACACGGTAAAAGCAGTCTGCGCAGTCGGTTGTTATTGCTAGGTGCGCGAAAGGGCTGCTGTGAACTGGCCGACATATGTACATGTACATGTGCCAGAAACGTGTGCACCAGCCTCCCGCAGCCAGAGTGCAAGACGCCGCCCGAGCTTGAACTTGGCAGCGCCCATGCGGCGCCCACAACACAAGCCCAGGACTGGCTCTTCCTAAGGCTGCAGGCTGCTTATATGGCATGCTGCAAGCTGGCACTGTAGAGACGCCTATGCAGCTTGAAGAGCAATAGTGCAGGCCAGGCGCGGCCGGGACGACACGTGCCACTGATTCTGGTGACAATGCTGTCCCTAGACACGGCGGTGCATGCGCGCATGCACTGCACTGCATCGCGCCATGCAGCGCAATGCGCTGTGCCAACGTGTGCCCTCCCGGGGGGCTTGTGAGCAAGGCAAATGTCGTTGGGGCCTGTTTCTGCCAGGCCCGACCCACTGCAGTCTGGCGGACGCAGCCCTCTAGATGTGCAGCGAGTCGTGGCGCTGTGCACGAAACCGCACCAACTTGGATGCCGAACACCCCCGAGCGATCCACACCCTGCAAGGGCAGCCTGCTGCCACACTGGCCGTAAAACCATGACCTCGAGTGGCAACTGTCAGAGAGCTACTGGACCGTCCAGTCAGCGCTAGGGTCAACCAAGTCGGCTCTGCTGATGCTTGATGAAGGGTGCGCCATCCAACAACAAACAGGAGTTGCTGCGGCCTCCTGCCGCGCATTTGCAAATCCGGGAGGACCACCCGCTGGATGCCTTGAAACTGTGAAAGGCAGCTTAAATTTTAGAACGCTTTTAAGCCGCCTGCTCAACTCCAGTGGACAAAGGGCTTCTCTGGCCATGTTGGATGCATGAGAGGGTCGCAGCGCCTGCAGGCGGCGGTTGCCTGAGCACTGCAGCGCACTCATGCATTCCAACTTGGCCAAGAAGAGCCCTCTCTCTAACTGCGCATCATGCAGGCAGCCGGGCTGGCCAGCATGGAGCCAGCCCACTGCCCAAGAACTCTTGAGCTTGCGACATACGGTAGCCCCGCAACTCAAGCCCAGATGCATCGTCGCACTTCAAGGCTGGCAGCTGCTGATGCCGCGTGCTGAATGCCAGCGTTGCTAGCCTCGAGTCGATCACTGGCCACAATGGAGGCATGCACCTCTGCAAATGGCCCTGGTCTAGCATTTGCCATTTGCCCCAGACTTGAGCTGCGCTCCATGTCAACTCCGAGCTGCAGGCGAAGCATAATACCTGTGCCTGCGTTGCAGTGCCTGGCTGACCTGTGCGGCTGTGGAAATGGAACTTCACAGCACGGCCGCTGCACTGCGCATCTGTTGGGCACCGCCCAGCAGAGGCGCAGCCCATTCAGCCCTTTGCGTAGAAGATCCAATCCGACTCTGGGCATTCCTGCGCAGTTTGGCAGGCTCACACAACAAGCCTCTTCTGTGTTGCCGAGTGTGTTTCAACCCACTTGCCCGGCTCTGAATGTGACTTCACAGCGCGGCCAATGTGCCAAGCATCCGATGAGCGCCAGCCCAGCAGAGGCATAGCAAGCCCATCTGTGGCACACCCATCCAAGCCTGCTGGGCAGTTTGGCAGGCTGGTGTGACAGCCGTTCTTCCCTGCCCTGGTGCGTGCTGCAAGTCGAAGGCCCGTTCTCTGCTGCTATGCAGTGCAAACTGATCTGCCTGGGTCTGGAAGGGACTTCACAGCACCGCCGCTGCGCTGCGCATCACAAGCACAGCCCATCACAAGCGCATCACAGGCGGCACGTATGAGAAGATCCTTTCCGACTCCTGGCATGCCTCTGCAGTCAGGCAGGCTTACACACCCAGCCTGGTGTGTCCTGCCGATGTGGCCACTCAGCTGCCCCGGTCTGGAAGCGGGGCTTCACAGCCGGGCCGGTGCGCTAAGCATCCAATGAGCGCCAGCCCAGCAGAGGCGCAGCGATGCAGCAGCCTGTAAGAGAAGACCCTGTCCGACTCCCGGCATGCCTGCCAGGCATTGATCAGTGCGGTTTAGACAATTTCGGCTGGTCCATGCATCCTGCTCCCTCTGTCCTGCAGCTGTGTGAAGTCACTTGCCCGGTATGGAAACGGATGCCACAGCACAGCGAATGCGCCAAGCATCTGGTGAACGCCAGCCCAGCAAATGCATAGCACACCGCTCCAGCTGTGCTTTACCCGTTCAAGCCTGCTGGACAGTTTGAACTAATTTGGCAGGCTTGAGTGATAGCTTATTTCCCTGTGCATGCCCTGGTGTGGGCTGCACGGCACAGCAGCTTGCCTGCCAGTGCACAGGTGATCCACCGGCGGTGAGCGGCGGGCGGCGGCGACGGCCAGAACTGGCGGCGACGTTCAGCGCAAGGCTTGCACAAACAACTGCGTGTGCATCCCCTGCGCTGAATCGTATGCCCCAAGTGTAGGCCGCCCTGAACCTTGCGTGATGGCGCACTGCCTTAAGGAAGAAAGCTTTCGGCTGGCCTGGATGGGTCTGCCTGCAATCCTACCCCAGACATCCCCAAGTTGGCGCTGCCGCCACGCCAACCAGCCCTGCTCTGCTCGCCCAGCCCGCTCTTAGCATTGAGAGCAAGAGGTGGAGCAGAGAAGCGCTGCAACACAGGCGAGCATTGCCATCGTGGCTTCCGGTGGATTTGGCAACCGCAAACGTAACAGAGTGCAGTGCCAGGAGTATTCGGCACACTACTTCCAGCGCAGCTCTGAAATGCCTGCCAGTTGAGACGTGTGCACGTTGAGGTGAGCCCGAACAGAAGGGGGTCAGGAAGGGAGACAGGCAGGGGGAGAGAAAGATAGAGAGGGGGAGACAGGGAGGGAGAGGGAGGGAGAGAAAGAGAGAGGGAGGGAGCGGATGTCATCCGATCCCTCCCTCGCTCCCCCTCACTCCCTCCCTCTCTCTCCCCATCCCGCACCTCTCTGCACCTCTTCTTATCCACACAGCACCCTCTTCTCACAGAGTAAGCTTTGCCCCAACCCAGCGGCACTCCCGGCCCAACCCGGCGCACCCTGCAGGGATGCCATGTGGCAGCCACCCACAAACAAGCAGTGCCTGCGCACACCTGTCATCGCAGCAACAACTCCAAACAGTGCAGAAGGTACAGATAAATGGGCAGCCAGCCCACCCCAATGTAGCAGATTCCCTCCTTCACTCCAGCTAGCGTACTACCCAGGAGGCATGGGCAGCATGCCAATTGCCGATGGAATGCTGTATCAGTGGCCTACCCAGCCGATGGGCGGGGCTGCGCCCAGCAGGCCGGCGGTTGCCGGCATGTGCGCAGGTAGGCCCATTGGCGAGGGCGCCCACTTATACGGCACCTCATCAGCGTGGCGGCTTTTGAAGCGGCGGTTTCACTTGCAAGCTAGAGCCAGTGCGGGCGGAGGGATGGGACAGCAGCACAAACGCAGTGGAGCGGGCAAGGACTTACGAAATGTTGGCATGAGGCGTGTGCGTAAGGGTTGGCAGAGGGAGAGGGAGAGGGAGATGGGGAGAGAGGAGAAAGACAGCGAGGGAAACGTCGGGAAAAAACGGTCTGTCTGTAGCCTTGTCTGGCCACGGTCTGGGTAGACTACGTAGCTGACTGGACCGAGGGATACCTGTCTACAGACTGGGCTTGCTTTGTCCGCCACTGGCGCCACTGGCGCCACCAGTCTGACTGAGCACGGACTGCCTGCAGACAGACCCTTGTTCTGGCCTCCGTTTGCTCTTTCTCCGGCAAGAAACAAACGCTACGATGCTCCTGAACGCCCCTGAAAAGCCATTGAGATGTGGGAGGAGGGTCCCCACCGCTGCCACCAACTGCCGCCGCCGCTGACAGCTGGGCCAACAGCCAACCCCCCAGCGCGTCTCCGCCCCGCGCTGATTTCCCGCGGCTCCCGCGCCACCATACCACCCCCCTGCGCTGATCGCTGCGCCGGCCGGCAGCACAGAATAAACAGAATCGACCTGCCCACCTCGATGTGGTGCGGTAGGTCCCCCCATCAAAGGAGAACCGCTTCAGCTGCGATAACACCCAGAACAGAAAACAGAACAGAAGAGAGCGGGTAAAGATAACAAGCCACTTGCCTCGATGTAGCGCGGCAGATCCCCGGCATCGATCGAGTCCACCTTCAGCTGCCACTCCTGCTGCTCCTGCAGCTTCACCGTCAGTGCGGCTGCACAGCACAGGGCAGGAGGCAGAAGGGCAATGCCAACATCAGCTTGACTTGAAATAAATTTATGAGCAGTCCTGCTGCTGCAGCCTCATCCTCGCCCCCAGCGCAGCTCCACATGCGGCCTTCGCCTGGACTCAAGAGACAGCAGCGGTCCCGGACACCTCTTCCATACCAACATAAATAAAGTCAAACCATTTCAGCGAACCGCGCTTACCAGTGCAGACGACAGGCAAAGTGCTGCGGGCAAGGTGCAATACTGTTGCTCACCCGCAAGGCGCTCCGCCTCCACCTGGCGGTCCAGCGCCAGGGCCGCCATGTCTGAGCTCTCCTTGACCAGCGCCTGGGCGCGGCGCTCCAGCACCTGAATGGGAAAAGCATCAAACTGCTCGACTTGTAAGGTGTGCACCAAATCGGTCAGGGCAGTCGCGTTTAAGCTCTCCTTAACCAGCGCCTGGGCGCGGCGCTCCAGCACCTGTGTGGAAGCATCGAATGGCTCGACCTGTCAGTTGCATCAAAACAGCCAGGTCCGCCGACAGCTTAGGGAAGATTCGCTTTGAACATGAACCGAACATCCATCGGGCAAGGCGTGCCGGACGTTGGCAACACCGCCAAGCCAACCCAAACCCGAATGCAAGCAAAATGCAGGCGCAGCAGAGTGGTACCTGAGCATGGTACTGCATGTCTGCCGCCAGCTGGCGCTTCTCCAGCACTGCAAACCCTAACCCACTAGGTCAGGAAAAACAGGCAGAGCAAAGCGGTACCTCAGCATGGTACTGCGTGTCCGCCGCCAGCTGGCGCTTCTCCAGGGCCGCCACCTCAGCGGCGTCGGCCTCCACGGCCGCTGGGCGGGCAGCCATCACAATCTGTTGAGTGAGTGGCAAGGTGTGTGGCAGAGCGAGCAACCAGTTAGCTGAGCAACAAGTCAGAAGAGTGTGTGTGCGTCCGTGTGCAGTTCAGCAGACGCACCAGAGCTGGAGCAGGCATGGCTTTGCAGTTGGTGCACCAGCTGGCCGTGCAACTCAACGAAGACTCCACAGCAAGCAGGCAGACTCTGCAACAGCCACTAGACTCAAATCGCAGTGCGCAAGCAACCACAACAAGCAAGAGCACACTAGAGCACACCTTGCGGCGCTCTGCCTCCGCCACCTCCGCCTGAGCATACCCGCTCCACTCGCGCTGGAGGAGGGAAGAGAGGAGGGGCAGTAAATGTGACAGTCGATCAGATTGCAATGCTGTCAAGGCAAATGACAAGCCCAGCGCTAGCCGCGCGTGCATGCCCGCTCCACCACTTGTGCTGCAAAAGGAAACAGGTTCGGACGGGTGGCGAACTATTCAACTGATGTGCAAATCTGTCATGCACAGGCTGTGCCAGGCATGTGAGCCAAGCATCCCCCCTCCACCCGGGCTTCTGACAATAGTAGTGGAGACACCCACCGCTTTGTGCAGCTCCGGCTCCCTGTGGGTGACGAACTAGTGAGGCGGGGTGGCTCTGCCACCCCAGCTGCAAGGTTTGTGGCTTTGTTACTCGGAACCACTGTCCAACACACGAGGGCTGCCACACTCTCGAGGCAGAAAAGGATCCTCCCAGATATGGGTCACCCAGAAACTTCCTGAGCTCACTTCAGTGCCGCCGCCACCAGGTGGCGCCATCGCCGGCGCTTGGGTGCACGCGCCTCCACACCGTGGGAGGCCGGCTCACAATGGGACGGTGAGGAGGCTCAAGGGGCCACAATCCCCTTATCCGCTGCCCCGGCGCGGCTGCTACAGTGCTGCCAAGCGGATGGCGGCAGCGTGCTGCATCAGCTTGGCAGCACTGTAGCAGCCCCGTCAGGGCAGCATGCTGCCGCCATCAAGCAGCTGCCTCCACTGCTGCCTAGCCCAGGGCGGCAGCCCCGCCGCAGACAGCTGTTGGCTGCTGGCGAACGATCCGGCTGCCGCACCAGCTGATGCTTCAGGCAGGGTGGGTCGTTCAGGAGCTGCTGCCGCCACTGCCGCCTAATGCGCCACCTAGCGCAAGGCGGTAGGGTGCCGCCTTTCGGGAATGACCCAATAGAGCCCCATTGAATCAACCGTTTGGCAGCTGCTCAGTTCACTCTGGATGAGGCCTCAAGAAGCTGGAGCAAAATGTGAGACAAGCTGCTGGCATCTCAGCTGCCAGAGCTGCTACTGCGCACTGAGCTGGCAGCCAATGTGTTGCAGCGGCTGCCACCATCGGAGCAAAGGTTAACACTTCTGATTTGGAAAGCGTTCGAAGGCAATCAGAACCCGGGGCCGGGTCTTCCCTTTGAAGCAGCGCCTATGTGGCAGCGGCTCTGGCAATTGGGAGGCAAGCTCCTCCTTAGCGTCTTGAGCAGGATCACATGGAGACGTTCAGGAGAAACTTTTCCCCCAACATTAGAGCCGCTGCCCTCCAAGGCGACTGCTCCCACTGCCGCCGGGCGCAAGTCGCAGCATGCCGGCATCGCGGGCTGTGCTGCAACCACTGCTGCCAAGGTGCAAGGCAATGTGCTCGCCGACTGCTGCTGCCGTACAGCAGCGTCGCTGGCTGCTACTTCAATCTTTCTGCCTGGGTGTCAAACCCCCTGGCATGGTGGTGAGTCATTCAAGAGCCGTGGCAATCACTGCCGCCAAGTGCGCGATCAAGCACTAGGCGGCAATTTGTAGCCAGCCAAGAATGGCACCTCAGTGCCGTGCCAGACAGCGGGTGTGTCAAATAGGACAGTTCACTACAAAGATGGCCGCAAGCCGGGAATGCAAGGATCGAGTTACTGAAGGCTTAAGGAGACGGAACACACTTTGCTCCCTGTCCTCAAGCCTTCCGCACACATATCCTTTGATCCGGGAGGCATGCCGATATATTGTTCCAACACTAGGTATGTTCCCAACTGATTCAGCAAAGGGGCTTCAACCAAAACAGGCAGCGTGTTCTGCCCAGGTGCCACACTTGCTGACGGTCGGGGGTGGTGGGTCGATCCAGAGAGGCGGCTGCCACTGCCGCCAAGTGCGCAGGATGCGCAAGGCGGCAGAGCACACCACTCGGACATACCCAGCACAGTACCCCAGCTCCTCAGCTGGTGTGGCAGGCTGCATGGTCGACTCTGGCTGCTGGTGTGGCAGGCAGCACAGTTTACTCTGGGTGCAGCCGAACTGGTCAGCTGGTGTGGCAGGCAGCACAGTTTACTCTGTGTGCAGGCCTTGGTGCGGCCTCAAGAGAGATGCAGACGGCGACAGAACAGGAGACACACCCATCCAGCTTCATTAAGAGCTCTTTATCAGAGCCCCGGTGAGATGGATGAGTGGTCGTCCATGCTTCAGCCGTTTCCCCAGCCTCAAACAGTCGATGCCAGCCAGCCTGGGGCAACTGAGCGCTCCGCTGCCAGCCCTGCTTTTGCTGCTCCTCGAGAGCATGCACCAATTGAAGATGGGTAGTAAGCCAGGCGCGTGCTGTGGCTTGCATCTGACTGGCCCACCCAACCAGTCTGGCTCCATGCGGGCTGCAATACGGCCTGAACCCGCCACGTGCGGAACCCCACACAGCTCCGAACGTGCGATGCTCTCTGGGATTCTGTGGAGGGCGAGTCGATCATTTAGCTGCTGAAGCAGCCGTGCAGGGCATCCCATGGGGCCTCCTTCAAGCAGGGGAGGAGGGGCGCTCCCCTGCAACAGGTGGGGGATCCTTAAAGTACCAGGGGTGGTCTGGATGCGCGCTCTCGTCGCGGGAGCGGAATGCACATCCAGACCACCCATGGTTCTTTAAATGGTCCTGCCTCTGGCAGTGTGCACCCATCTACACTGGAGGCGGCACCTGCACATCACTGATGCACGGTACCGGTGCTAGTCCCGTCCTAGTCCCTGTGCTCTGCACAGTGCTGCAGAAGCAACCCTGGCGAGTCCCGCAGTCCGTGATTGTGGAACGCCTCTACCCGCGCTGCTGAGTCACAGCAAGTCAGCTCAGCCGTACATTCCGGCGCTGTCAAGCGCCTCTCTGCACTCGTGGGAGCGCCTTGGCAGGTGCAGGGCGGGTCCCACAAGTGGCGGTTCAAGCTGGCATGACAGCACTAGAAGGTGGTGCTGTAGAGCTCTACACTCAAGTGGCGGCGGGCGCAATGACTGCAATACCTCAGCAGGACCGGTGGGCTTGTCGGCAGACAGCAGGCGCACAGCGGTGCAGGCTCGCCCTTGAAGCAGCCAGGGGCAAGCTTGCACCGGCACGCAGCCGTGTGAGCCAGCAAGGCCACCCTCCTGCCAGTCCAACCCAGACATCAAGATTTTGCTAGCGCGAGTGGCAAATGACCTGCCTGCTCAGAATGCGCCTTTGCGCTAGCACCTGGTGGCAGTACTGCACTGCGACAGTCCATTCTGTATGTCTGTGCGCAATTGCAATTCAGACAGAATGCGTGCAGCATCTGGGCTTGCCTGCTCGAAGCGCGCCTTCTGCGCCATCACCTGGTCCCGCCGCAGCTTGTCCCGGCTGGCCTGCGCCAGCAGCCCCTGCGCCTCCACCTCCAGGTGCTCCGCCTGCGGAGAGAAACATCGTTTTATGACAATTGATGCACACAACAGCTGCACACATCAGTGAGTGAGCAGCAGCATGCCTTGCGCCTCCACCTCCAGGTGCTCCTCCTGCCAAGGGGCAGATGGACAAAAGTTGAGGAATGAGAGCTTGTGCAGTTGCTCATATTGGGCAGCCAGCAGCCCCTGCGCCTCAACTCCCAAATGCTCCGTCTGTGGGGATGCAAGTGCAGAAACAGGCAAGGTTCAGAAACCAAAGCCGACGGGATGCAGGCAAGCAGTCCAGCGTCGCAGAAGGTGAGCAGGCACGCCGCTGATGCGCCTTGGTCCAAGGCACCTGCCGTCCATCTACCTGCAGGCGGCGTCCTCATGGTCATCCAGCACAAAGTCACCTGAAAGTTAGCCACAGTAAGGACAACAAGGTCTGCAGCACACCGCACAGTGTAGTAAGCTGGCAGGCTCACCTTGCAGCGCAGAGCGTGCAGTTCGCCTTGCTTGGCCTCCGCCACCCGCTCGCGCTCGCCGGCCTGCAGAGGTAAGGTGGGGGTGCCCGTAATTTCAGCTACACCAGCGGCGCAAGTAGCAATGGCAGCAGCAGCTTGGCCTCTGCCAACCGCTCCCGCTCGCCGGCCTGCGGTGCAAGTGATGCATGAAAGTTGCAGTTGGAGTGGAGGCGGCAGTGGTGTACCTGGTGGGGCAGCTGCTTCGCAGCCTCTGCCAGCCAGGTTGCTTTGGCATGGAGCAGCCGACCTGCGCTAGCAAGATCAACGTGCAGCGGCACACTCACCACAATGGCGTGCTCGCGCGCCTTCATCTCTGCAACCTCGGCGGCGCTGACGGGCGCGGTCTCAAAGCCAGGGCGCACATCCACCTGTGGCGGCGGGAGGCAGAGAGGCAGAGCGGGGCGAGAAGGCGGGATGGGAGTACGTGTACGCGGTCTCAAAGCGGGAGCAGGGCAGGGAAAGCTGAATATTGTTAGTTGCTGATGCAGGCGGCCAACCAAGTCTGCATGCAAAGCCAAGCGCTGCACATGCACTGCCCTGCCACCATCCAGGGGCCTGTCTGCAAGCAGGCGCCTCACCACAGGGATGCCTCCTGGCCCGCGTGCGGCAGCCGGCCCTCCCATGCGCTCGACATGCACGCGCTCGCCCTGCTTTGGGGAGGGCGGCGCGCCTGTGGGCAAGAAGGTACAGAAAAGAGCACGGTTGGCGAGGCAGGCGGGTCGGGTTGACTGTGGGGCACTTACGAAGCAGGCCCCAGCCGCTAGCCATGCTAAATTCGTCGTCAGCAAACCTTTCTCGTGCCCCCTAACGCTCACGCCTCACCCAGTGCAGCCTCCGCCTCCTTAGCAGCGCCCGCAGCACCGCCCACCACCGCCGCTCCCTCCACAATGCGGCCGGGGCGGGCCCCCGTCTCAACCAGCCGAGCAGCGGCGGCCTCAGTGTGGTGGGCGCCAGAGGGCAGAGCCACTGGTGTGGCAGCAGCGGCCACGGGTGTGGTGACCGCCGCAGCACCTGCGGTGTGTGGACAGCATTGGGGTGGGCAGCTGCAGGCCGGTTAGCTCCTCGTGATGCAGAGGGTAGGCAGGAGCAGCGGCCTGTGTGGTTTGGAAGGCAGGCGCAGGGTGCGCCTGCAGCGGCGGGCATGGCGGGCATGGTTGTCAGTGGTCCGTTGGCCGTCTGGCTGCTGTTGCATTCCCTGCCCTGTAGTGAATACACCACAATGATGCCAGTTGCCATACCTGCCGGCATGGCAGCGGTGCTGATGGCAGGAGTGGCCGGGGCGGTGGTGACAATCGTCGCAGGTGCAGCGGGCAGCTTGGCGGTGGCCGCGGGTGTGGCGGGCGCAGCCAGGGGCTCAGGTGCACCTGTGCAAGGGGAAGGGTGAGAGGAGGGCAGCAGGGTGAGGGGCGGCCGGTCAGGAATGGATTCGCAGGGGGCTTGCATGCAAGCGCACATAGAGCACAGAACAGCTAGATCTTGAAGTGTGGGCTTGCGTCCCCACTGCCGCTCGCCACACGCACCGGTGGCGGGAGCATGCAGCTGCTCAGCTCCCCCGGCTGCCTCCCCTTCCGCTCCGCCTGCTGTGCCTGCTGTGCCAGGCTGGCGAGCCTGCGCCGCCCACTGCACCTCTGCGTTGAAATTTCCAGCGGCCGCTGCCTGCCGAGCCTGCCGCTCACGTGCCAGGCGAGCCACAGTGCCGGCCAGCCCAAGATCTGAGAGCATCGTTTCAGCGGGCTTCTCACCCGCCCCTGGCGGCGGCGGCGCCCGCCCAAACACCGCCTCCCCCTCCTCCTCAGCTGGCGGGCTGAGCGCAGTCTGTGCGCCGCCGGAGCCAGGAATTGCTGTTGGCGCACTGCCTGGCGGCGGCACACGAGCCGACGCAGCAGCAGCAGTGCTGGCAGCAGCCCCCACAGGCTCACCCTCTGATGGCTTGGGCCCGCCCTTGGCAGGCGCCTCGCCCACATCCTCGGGGCTGCAAAGGAAAGGAAAGTGGTGTGTTTTGGAAGATGAGGGCAGTGAGGAGCGGCTTGGGCCAGCACGGTAATGCAGTTGGTAGGCTGCTTGCGAGCCAGGCGCAACCTGTTCCCCGGCTGCAGGAAAGCGCGCCGCGGCAGTGTGAAGCGCTGGGCAGCTGCAGAACCGGCCCAACCACGGCCTACACAAGTGCCCACCTGAGCTGTGGGCGCTCCAGCCCCACCTCAACTTCCTGGGGATGGCAGTGAGCAGATGGAGGCCGTCGGTCGGCATGGCATGGCATGGCGTGGCATGGCATGGCATGGCGCGGCATGGCATAGCGTGGTGCAGACGTAGAATGGCATGGCATGGCGGATAAAGGCATGGCGGGGCAGGACACGGCATGGCAGGGCGGGGCAGGGCAGGGAGCGGGCATGGCATGCGCCGCCGAGCAGCGGGCCCTGTGCAGGCAGATCTGGCGATCGGCGCAAAACCTGCGCTGCCGCTGCCTCTCTCATGACATTCCTACCTTCTCATGCCTAACCAAGTGCCACCTGCACCCACCTGGGGCTTCAGAAGCTTGGTGGGCTGCACGCGCGGCGACTCGCCAGCGAGCGGCGTCTCCTTCACAGGCCCGCCTGCAGGCGAGGGGAAGTGCAGCGGGCACGGGCACAGGCGGGTGAGGCCTCCTGGTGCGGCATGGCGGGCTGGTTGGGTTTGGGTTTGCGTGTGCAGATGGCCTTATTCAGAGCTGGTGTGGTGCTGCAGGCGGCAGAGCAGGCCGCCAAGGCTTGCCAACAGCAGCAGAGCAGGCGAATTCACCGGCGGCGGCGGCGGGCGGGCAGGCCGCACCTTTCACAAATGCAGGCTCGTCCACAGCACCAGACGGCTCTGCCGCCCGCTCCTCCTCTAGACTACCTGCAACTTGGCATTTCGGGTGCAAAGTGGAGGGTGGAGGTGTGTCGGCCTCACAAGCGGTCGGCGGGCGGCCGGCAGGGCGGCGCTGCCACGCCCGGCGCCGCCTCCGCTGCCCCTGCCAGCCAGCTGGCTCCACGCAGGCCGCTTCCACATCACCAGCCGTGCCTCCTCGGCTGCCTTGGACGGCCGTACACGTAGCGAGGCAGCGACCGCAGCTGCCCCCGGAGGCTGCCCCGGCTTGCCTGCCTCCTCCGTGCCGCCCAGGCCCACAGCAGCCTTGAAGCGCTGCATCATTCTCCGCCGGCGGGTGCAGCCTCCTGCTCGGGCCCTCCAACGCCCGCCTTGCCCTCCTCACCCTCAATGTGCGCTGGGGGCGCCTCTGCAGTGGCCATGGCTGCGATCGAGACGTGCCGAGGCTTGGATGTGCCGTTTGGAAGGGGAAACAAAGCCGGCGGCGCCGACCGGCCGCCCAGTCACCGCCCTTCATGCGGCAGCAGCAGCGGCGATAGCAGCTTTGCTCCTTTCAGCCGGGTCCTGTCGAGCTCGTGCAACAATCCGCGCCCTGTGAGGCACCCCACAAGCAGCAGACGTGCTGGCTCCAAGCTGCAGCTGCAATTGTGAGGCCCCAGAGCCGTCCAACCCTGCTCAGAAGCAGCCCAGCAAAGGACAGGTGTGTGTGAGCTGTGCAGCGACCATGCATGGTCATGCAGCCGCCGCCGCTGCCGCCGCCACTGCCTGGGCGGCCCAGACGCAGCAACTGTGTCTGCCACACGTTCGCTTGCCCCTGCTTTGCAGGCAATTCGTCAAACGCATTCACTCCTTCATGGCATCAATCAGCGACATCCCAGCGCTTGTGCAGCGCCTGCGCGGCAGCAGCAGGGCGGCGCAGCTGCAGGCAGCCCGATCGCTGGCTCACTTGGCGTTCACCGAGGACGAACAGGAGGTTGCTGCGGCCATTATAGCAGTAGACGGGCTGCCGCCCCTGCTGCAGCTGCTGCGCAGCGGCTCGGCCGCTGTGCAGGAGGAAGCGGCACGTGCCTTGAACAACAGCAAGGTCACTCTGTGCACGGCCCCCACGGCAGTGGTTGATGCAGCACAAGCCAGCGGGTTGGATGCCGCTGCTATCCACCTGCTCCTCTCCGGCGATTCACATCCCATGGGTATCACAGCAGCAGTTGCCATCGTAGCCGCTATGGTGCAGAGCAGCCTGTCGGGCCACCATTCGGGTGCAGCCGGCTGTGCGCAGCTGCCAGACTTGCTGGCAGCTGGAGTCGTGCACGATATGGTCGCGCTGCTCAGCTCAGCAGAGCTCCTTGTGCAAGTCGCTGGCTTGGTGCCCATTGCGGCTGTTGCTGCAGCGCCCGATGGCGCTGCTGCACTTCTGGAGGCCGGCAGCGTCGATTTGCTGGTGCTGGCCCTCAGCCACGACTCGATCGCCGTCCAGCGCTCCGCCTGCTACGCTCTTCACAACATGGCAAAGCACAGCACTGAGAACAGCCGCATCATTGCTGCAAGCGGCGCAGCCACGCCGATGCTGGCGCTGCTCAGCCGCTGCATCATTGGTGCCGATTGCAATGCTAGCAGTAGCAGCGGCGGCAGCGGCAGCAGCGGCAGCAGCAAAACCTATACCAGCATGGCCAAGTTTGCCGTGGAGACCCTGGTCAAGCTGTGTGGAGCAAGCTCTGCTGCCTGCAGTGAGGGAGCTGCGGGTGGAATCCCGCTGCTTGAGCGCGCTGCTCGCCTCCCAGACCGAGAGTTGCAGGCCACTGCAGCTGCCATGCTACAATGTTACATGCAGCAAGTTGGTGGCCAGGCTCGCCCTGCAGCTTCTTGGGCTGTGCTGTGCTTCGCGTGACAGGGATTTGGGCACCTGAGACTCGATTCACTAACTCACCAGCTTATGAGACGACGGCATGCCATTGTGCGCGCTTGCAGGGCATTTGGCCAAGGGGCATCGGGCGGTGAACGCCAGGCGAACGATGACCCAGCTGGACAGCCATCACCTGCCCGCACCTGCGCCGCTCCCGGCTGCGGTGCTACCACCGGCCTGCGCCGCTGCGGAGGCTGTGGTGCCGTGCGCTACTGCAGCGAGGCTTGCAGCCGCGATCACTGGCGGGCCCACAAGGCGGAGTGCGGCCGCATCCAGGCGGCCAGGGCGGCGGCAGGCGCGGCGAGCGGAGCTGGGGCATAGGCAGGGTTGCGAATCTCTGGTTCACTGTGATGCGTGCAGTTTCATGCATGATGAATGTTTTGGTCATTACAACTGGTTTCCACTCATGTGCGGTGGGTGCAAATCGTGGCTTGAGGCCCAGCCTAACTGCCAATGGCTGCGAGCAGGCGAGCCCAGCAAAGTGCACAGCAGAGCAGCAGAGCAGGAGAGGGTTGAATGGGCAGCCTGATCTGCTCACAGTGCGGTACGCTTCAGTCGGTCGAAGCAACAGCAACAGCATCATTTTGTGTGTGCCTCATTTCTTGCACTAGGCCTGCAACACCGGCCGGCATGCCATGCAGGCAGGCTGCCTGCAGCTCGGGCCTGCCGCCACTGCCGCTGCCCGGGCAGGCATTCGGCCCTACATTCGCTTGCTTGCGTCTTGCATGTCCAGACGGAGGTGCAGTGGTGCCAATCATGCACGTTCAACACAATGCTTCAGTGCTGCTGCTGCGCACTTCTTAGGGCGCCGAAACGGCGCCCTGGCGCTGCGGGCGGCGGCGCACCGTCAAGGCCACATGCACTCTGCGCAGCCTTGGCTGAACCGGTAGCCTGGCAATGAATTGTACCATGCAGCCTGACAACGTGCAGCCATGCAGCTGCATTCATAGCCGCCGCGAGCAACAAGGTGTCGCCCAGCAAGTGATGTGGTGCATGGCTTGGCCACTTGGCGGCGTTGCCACATCCACAGGGAGAGGACGACTGCAGAGGCAGCTGGTGCCCACCGTGTCGGCATTGAGGTGCAGCTGGCGCAACTGGGCAGCATTTCTGCATGGCAGTCACTCCTTGATAGACTGCCTGCTCGCACTGATGGGCATACGGCAGTAGCCATGGCCAGCTGCCGACGCCATGCGGCGCCGGCGCCAGCGCCGGCGCCAGCCTGAGCAAATCTGAAGCCGCGGCCGACCGCGAACCCCGCCTTCAAAAGGCTTTCAAATGACTCTGCAGCCCCCCACACGCACCGAACACAGCTGCCGGCAGGAAGCCCCGCCACTGCCAGCCGCCTGCCATACGGTCGCCTGCGCGGCACCGTTGGTGAAGCAACCTCACGACAACACAAGGTTCCGAGAGCAGCGCCGACTCCATCAAAGGCCTCTTGAGCCCGCGGACTTCACAGTCCCCCAGTCCTCCACCGCCAGCCATGCCGCCCCGTGGCAAGCCGCTCCTGCTGGTTGCCATACTCACAGGCGCGAGACGGGTGCGGGTGGGAGGGCTGTCCCATGCCACCCGGCGCCGCCGCCACTGGTGCGGGAAGTACCGTGCGAAACGAAAAATGAAGATTTGCCCAGGCATGCAGACCTTGGCTTTCTCTGCTGGCAGCCTGCAATTATCTCGATCTGCATTGGTTTTGGGCACCCATCCATCCCTCACCCGCAGGCGCCGCCGCCGTCGGGGGCGCCCTAGGACCCGACGTCTCCACCGCCCCAACCACCCTGCCCACTGCCGGAGCGCGCTACCGCATCCAGCTGGTAGGCCGCTCCAAGTGCCCCGACCAGGGTGAGTGGGCATGAGCGCACAGCATCGCGGCACGGGTGCGCTTGCAGCTGTGGCATAGCACAGGACTCAGTGAGTACTCAGCATGCAATTGCAATGCCCGCCGCCCCATCCCATTGCAGGCTTCCTCGCCGCACCCACGTGCCCGTGAGCTGGACGCACCAGCAGCGTGCAAGCCTCGGTGGCGTGCCTGGCACCCGTAATTGATCCTGTTCCTGTTGGCCACCCCCTGAAAGGGCTCCGCAAAGGTGCTTTTTCCAGTCGAGGTCTCCCGCCTCTGTGCAAGTGCAGGCTGGGCCCAGCCCGCGGCCGCATCAACGGCTTCAACCCTGCTGAGCGGCTGCACCTCGGCAGGGGCGACCCCCAAGACGCTGCGGTGTGGTGGCAGGTGGAAGCTGTGCCTGCCAGCGCTGGTATGGCGTTGGTGAAGGCGGACGGCTCTCCTGCCGCCACTATATTGCTCAAGGTGGGTGGCGCTGGCCTTCCGGTGCGCACACATGTGCATGGATGCAGCCTCTGCGCTGCATCTGATTCAAATTGAGATGATAATCATAATCATGCAAGCCTGCACCATCTCGCGGGCAGCAGATCTCTTGACCCGCGGCTGCAGCCCCCTGTCTGCAGAGCGTGGCCGGCAGCAGCCAGCCAGGCTGCCCCACCTACCTGTCCGCCGCACTCCAGTGCCCCACTTCCAGGCATGCCTGCACATCTGTTCGGGCTGGGAACAGCAGACTGGGCATGCAGCAGCAGTGCACTTGGTCCAGTTGCCCACACCTGCATGCTGTGGTCCCTTGAACGCAGCGCCAGCATGAGCGAAGGCGTCACATCCGCAGCAACCTTTGCTGTCGAGCGCGTGCCCGGGAAAAGCACCCAGTTCTACCTGTCCTCAAGAGTAAGTGCCATGACGTGTTAATGGGCCTAGGCCGTTGCGCAGAATCGCTAGCAGCTGCATGTCAACGCTGTAAACTCGCTCATGGCTCCACCCTGTCTTGGCCTGCCACAGAGCCGGGCCCAGCTGCTACAGTGTGCAACTCGCTACCTGGTGAGAGGGCTGGGCCGGGGCAGTGCACCCAGTCTTGGCACGGCAGCAGCAGTCAGCCGCACTGCACTTGTCAGCCATCGGTAAATGCACTGCTTGCCTCACCGCCGCATGCAGGGCTCTGTCGATGTCGCCTGCAACGCCGCGCCCACCATCACCCTCTTTCCCAAGCCGCCCGCCGCCACCTCAGCACCTCGGACGGGGCGGGCCCTGTCCTGGACACCCACCACCGCCCAGCTGGCCTGGCAGCTGTACCCGTGAGCAGCCGGGGTTGCCAGCGAACGTTTGCCAGTGAACGCCCCACACCCAGGCTGCCCTGCGTGAGATCGACCCTGCCTAGCTGGTGTGAATGTGTGCACCCATGCCAACCTTAGCCAACGTGTGTGCAATGCCCTGCTGGCGCAGCATGTGCAAAGTGAAAGGTGCAAGCTGCAGCCAGAATGCCCGTGTGGCATGCTGTGCCGATGCCGCCGAGTCCCTGAATCTCAAGTGAGTGGGCTGGTGCACTGAGTTGGTAACTCAAGTCATGCCACTTGCACGCATCCCAACCACAGCGTCTTCCGTGCATTCCCACCAATGCGTGTCACCTTACTTCCTGCTTTCCTGCCGTGCAGGTGTGTGCTGCGCGCACCCGCCCCCAACTCAGCCATGGTATGCGCCCACCCCCCCACGCCGCCAACGAGCCCCGTAATCGGCAGCAAGGGTGCTGAGGGGGACAACCAGAAGGTAACAGTGACGCTGCCACCTGCCAGCGACACCGGCGGCACAAGTGAGTGCACTCTGGATGAGCAGCATCCGTTATTTGAAACACCGGATGGCAGTGTGCCGTGCGCTTGAAAGCACCAAGATTGCGCCAGCTGACCACATGTGCTGCCACACCCGCGTGTGTGCCACACCCGCTGCAGGCGTCGGCCTGGTGCTGAAGGCCCGCCTCACGCTGGTTGGTGGAGGGGGACAGCGGCCCGTTCTAACCAGCAGCAACACGGTGCGTTCTCTGAGCAATCTGTGTGCTCTGGCCATCCATTCCGCACTGCTTAACCCGCCAACAACGCTGAACAGCTCGTCTGGCCACGATGCGCCCCAATTCGTGCAGAGGGCTTTCACGTTCAAAGAGGGCAGCAGCCCAGTGGCCGCCAAGGGCCTGTGCAGCAAGGAGTGGCGGGCTGCCGGCCAGTGGTGCAACGCCGCCGGCTGCTCAGCATGGTGGGCGCTGGCGGTGGATGTTGGGGTATGTGTCCCGCTTGCTTTGCTCATCTGTGCAGGCTCACATGCATGGACTGAATGCCACGCTACATGCTGCACCTTTCCCTGCACGTCCCAGGGTGGAAGCTCCTAATACTGTTGAAATGTCACCATGCTGCGCCGGGCTTCATGCCGCCTGCTCAGCCAAGGCGCCGGTCAGGTCCTGCTGCGCAAGCGCCGGAGCCCTGAAGTGAGTGGAGCGGAGGTCGTGCGCAGAACTTGGCCTGCAGCACAAGAGATGGCATTTCCATTTCCATTTCCATTTCCATTTTCGGGTTTACAGCCTGCATGCCCGCAACGAAACTTGCGATCCAGACACGAGCATGGCAAGTGCATGCGGCTGTTCAGGGATCTATGCCCCTCAGCCTCGCATTTTCTCTGCTCAATCCAATGTGCAGGTGTGTGCACCGCTCGAATGCCGCCAACTCTGCCACCGTGTGTGCGGAGGCGCCCACGCCTCCCGTCGGCGGTCCGTCACCCGGCATCAGTGCCACCAACGGCGCTGTAGGCGACACGCAGTTTATCCAAGTGATGCTGCTGCCGGCCAGCAACAATGGCGGCAGCGGTGAGTGGCGCCCCAGTGGTGCCCTGGCGCGTGTGTACGTTGCAGCGCCGGAGCACGAATGGCTGCTGACTGGCTGCTCCACCTTTTCTTCCCTGCCGCAGCTGCCGAAACTGGTTACATGGCCCGCCTGACCAGGGTCAAGCCCAGTGGCAGCAACGATGTCATTGAGCTGCCTCGAGCGAGCAAGGTGGGGAAGCCAAGTGCGGTGCTCATGCATGCTCCCGCAAGGGGTATGGGCTGCGGGCTTCCACCTGCCCCGACTGCGCTGCTCGGTGCTTCCCCTGTAGCGATTGTTCACTTTTTCCGAGGGGATGAAAGCCACCGACAGGCCTGTGCCTCTCAAGGCGCTGTGCGGCAGGACTTGGCGCGCCGCAGCCCAGTGGTGCAACGCCGCCGGCTGCTCCGGCTGGTGAGTTGAGGCAGCGCTGTGGAGTTAGCCCCCGCCGACCGACAGAAACGAGAGCTCTGTATTGGATTCTGTTCTCGCTGTTAATTTGCGGCTGCATACCTGACTCATGCAAGCACGCACCGAAGCCATTGCCCTGCCACAACCCTGGTGCTAGGCTGGAAGATGACCAGACACTGGGGATGCCGCCCTGCTGCGCCGACTTGCGCGCCAAGTGCTCGGCCCAGAGCCCCTGCTGCTCCGGCACAGCAGCCACCAAGGGGAACAAGTGAGGTGGTATGTGGCACTGCGCAGGCGCAGGCTGCCGGTGCATGTCTGCCGTGTGACAGCTGCCCACTTGCCCCGTCCTGCAGGTGTGTTGCGGGCGCCCCTGGCCCCAACGCAGCACTGGTGTGTGCCCAGCCCCCCACGCCGCCGGCCGGCACCGCCCTGAGTGCTGTCGCTACGGTGGACAGCAATGTCTGGAGCATCACTGTTGCTTTGAAAGCCGCCAGCAATGACGGTGGCACAAGTGAGCTGTGATGGGCTGTAGGTGCCTACACGTCTCAGCTTGAGGTGCTTGGACCCGAAGGTAACGGAGCATGGCCGACTCGCCCTGCAATTTGTTTGTGCCTTGCAGCCGCTGACCTCACATTCAACGCCCGCCTGCGTCAAGTGGGCTCCACAAAGACATACCTGCTACATGGCAGCACTAAGGCGCGCGGTGTGCTGAGGTGTGCTTGAACCGACCCTGCCTTTGCATCTCCTGTTGCCAAGAAGCCGTTTCGTCCATCATGTTTACCAAGGAACCCCTCTGCCCATTCTTCAGCCGTCCTTTACCTTCAAAGAGGGCACCGCCCCAGTGGAGGGTGCCAAGAGCTTGTGCGGCAGGACTTGGCGCGCCGCAGCCCAGTGGTGCAACGCCGCCGGCTGCTCCGGCTGGTGAGTGCGAGCATCATCTAGAGCACCAGCTGAGCCTTTTGCAGGGAAAGTCGGCAGCGATGTGGAGCCAAGCAGGAGGTGCCGCGTGTTCTGGGTGTGCGGTGTCACCACAGTGTTGCTGAAGCGCTGTCCCGCCACCCGTTCCTCAACCACACAGGGTGGACGCGACAACCAGCCTGCAACTGGAGGCCTGTTGTGCCGAGCTTGCCGAGAGCTGTTCCAGCAGTCTTCCCTGTTGCACCAGCGTCGCTGCCACCCCCAGCCTGTGGTGAGGGGCTGTCAGCTGCACATCTCTTCATGGGGCCTGAATTGCCTGTGTGATGTAAGTTGCGGTGGGATTGACAGGATCCGAGCAGGAGCCCAAGTGATTCCACAGACCTTCGTTTGGCTTGTGTGCAAAGCGTGCCGCCCCTTCAGCGCAGGTGCGCGGCAAGCTCGCCCGGATCAGGCACCCAGGTGTGTGCACGGCCTCCAACTCCACCCTCTCAAAGCGAGATCACTACCGCCGTCACTGTCGAGGACCGCGCTGTGAGGATCACGGTGACCATCGCCCCAGCAAGCGGCGCAGACACCGGCGGCTCCAGTGAGCGCGCGCTGGCTTGGTCGGTTGCCAAGCGTTGCTGCCTAGCAGTGCATCGCATTGCAGTGCACCAATCATCAACAGCGCCCGCTGCACCTGCTTGCCGCGCCGCAGCTGATGCAGTGCTCTACTACGTCAAGCTGACTGAGCAAGGCCCCAGCAGCCTGGCCGTCTTCATGCGCTCCTCTATTGATGTGAGTGTGAGCCGCTCTGGAAAGCAATAAGTGTGTGTCTTTGTGGCACAGTCCTACCGCTGTTGTGGACAGGCCGCCTTGTACCTTGAGCACCTCCCACCCTTTGCTGGTCGAGTGCTGTGTGCACCACGCCACTGGCCATGCAGCCATCCATCAGCTTCCAGGAGCGCGAGGGATCGGTGCCAGTTGACGCCTTATGCAGCAAGGCGTGGCGTGCCAGCGGCCAGAGGTGCAGCGCTGCCGGCTGCTCAGCCTGGTGAGTGCGTGCCGACAGGCAACGCGGCTCTGAATGGCTGAAGAGCCGGAATGGGGACTGCTGGGGGGAGCCCTGAATGCACACAACCTTTCTGCTGGTGCAGGGGGGATGATGATCAGGTGCTGGAGGCACCCCCCTGCTGTGCTGCCTACCTGGCAGACTGCTCCTCGACCAAGCCTTGCTGCACTGGAACATTGGAAACAATCGACAACAAGTGAGGGGCTCTTTGTGTGCAACGCTGGTTGGTCGAGGATCCGAGGTGTCAAGCGGTACATGGATCTCAGCTCAATACTTGAGCATTGGTGCTTGGCTGTTGCTCGCACTGGGGCTTGAGCATTATGGGCCAGCTGGCCAGCCAGTGCATGCCACACCGCAACCTGGCACCGTCCATTGTTGCACTTAGTTACCTACACACGTGGAACCCGCAGGTGCGTGGCCAGTGCAGCTGGCTCAAGCACCCAGGTGTGCGCGCGGCCGCCAACGCCGCCTTACATCACCTCTACCATCGACACACAGAGAGACGGTGTGAAGATCATGGTTGTCCTGACCCCCGCAAGCGGTGCAGACACCGGCGGCTCCAGTGAGCGCAGGGGCTGCCAGGCTCGGCTGCCATGCTAGTTGAAAACGTCAGCGCGCCGACCGTTGGGCTCACCACCAGCCCCTGATGCTCTTTCTTGCCGCAGCTGATGCCATTTCATATCTTGTTCAGCTAACTGAGCAAGGCACAACCAGCCCAGGCTTCACGCGGCTCTCTGCCGATAATGTGGGTGTGTGTCACTGCGGTTTGTTTTCTGTCTTGCACGGACCTGTTGCAGCTGTCCACGGCTGCAGGCGGCCTTGTCACAAGCAAGTTGCCTGTCAGTTGACAGCTCTCACTGTTGCAAGCCGATTGGCTGAATCAATCGTTGTGTGCCATGCTCTGGCCCTGCAGCCATCCTTCACTTTCGAAGAGGGCGCTGATGATGTGTTGCAGAACGGCCTGTGCGGCAAGACGTGGCGCGCCGGCGGGCACCGATGCAACGCCGCCGGCTGCTCCAGCTGGTAGGTGCACTCTAGCGTTCCACGCAGTGTTAAATGGAGACCACAACATGAACTGCTGGGCCTAGCCGAAATGCGCCTCCCTGGCGTTGGTGCAGGGTAAAGACCGACACAATTGAGGCGCCCCCCTGCTGTGTTGGCTACCTGGCAGGCTGCTCCCACAGGCCCTGCTGCACCGCAACATTGGAAACAAGTGCGAACAGGTGAGCCCTTCTTGTGTGTGGTGCTAGTAAAATGTCTCTTGGGGAGACCATGGTGTCAAGCGGCATGTGGCCACACTCCGGATCTGTGCTCAACATGTGACCACTGCTGCTCGCCCTCTGGCTCGGATGGCATTCGTGCAAGCTCAGCCAATGCAAGTCTGCCACGCGAGCTTCAATCCATGTTGTATCTTCAGTTACCTACTTAGTTTGCAAGACACGTGACCTGCCTACAGGTGTGTGGCAAGCTCGCCCGGATCTGCAACCATCTTATGTGCGCGACCACCAACGCCGCCATCCAGCGACGCCATCACTTCGATTATACTCAGTACAAGCGGGCCGTCCAATGCACATCACAGCATTACGGTCGGCCTTGCGAACGCCGCTGACAATGGTGGCACCAGTGAGTGGTGCTTTTACGCCTGAGCTGGTTACGGCGCTGCAAGCGCCCTACTTATGTCACCCTGACACGCGGTGTGCAAGCATGGTTCAAACTGCTTGCCACGTACATGTCTCACCATGCTGCAGCTGACGGTGTGGAGTACAGAGTGGAACTGCAGGGAGGCTCAGGGGGTGAATTGACTCTGACAAGCGCATCTCAGGTGTGTGACTCGTACGTGCGAAGCCGGCTGCCGTGTTGGGCAGCGAGGGTGTTCGTGTTGCCTGAACCTGCGCCCGCACTGAGCGAGCATGCTTATCTTGTCCGAATGATGGAAAGAAATAAAGAGTACGCCATGGGCGTGGATTGAGGGGTCGGCCCTGCCCCGAACTGCCCAATGTGCCCAGTGTGCATGCTCAGCTCCTCACCAGCTGTGTTCATCAGTGGCTGCTGAGCACTGAGACAGGCAACCGGCAGCCTGGCACACACCCGCGCTCACAAGCCGTCCACCGCATGTCCATCTGCCCCACTCAGTCGCCCATGTTTAAGGAGGGTGCTGGCGACGTGCCACTCAACGGGCTGTGCGACGACACGTGGACTGCCAGAGCCCAGTGGTGCAACGCCGCCGGATGCTCCGACTGGTGCGGAGGTTGTGTGCGCTCCGCCGCCTCTCGGTGCATTGCCCGCTTCCTTAATCCACGCCCAAGGGCGACATCTGCCTTTCTTTCTTGCAATACGCTGAGCGCATGCTCACGCATGCTGACATGCGCCTGGTGCGACTTCACCCCACACTGCTTCAGGGCGGGCAGCCAGACCGTAAGGTTGCCTGCGTGTGTGCCACCGGAGGTTGTCTGCTGGGGTAAGCTCACTGCCTTGGGGCCCATCCATGGGCGCCCGGTGTAGTCCTTGGCTAGCAAATTGTCGATGGCCCACATATGCTGTCCAACAGCTGCTGTTCGGCTTGCACCATGTCGTTCCTATCCAGGAGACAATGGCGATGGGGCGCTAAACGTGGCTGCCACGATCTGGGGCGCGACACAGATCGACTCCGGCGGCGGTGTAACCTGCGCATTGATGAGCGACTCCACTGTGACGTGCTTCGGTGCGTCAAACACGTGGGTTGTCATCAGGGAGATGCATAACCGACCTCTTGTGGCAACCTGGCTAACACGAGTGCTGGTGCGCGCAGGCAATCAATGGGAAGGCCAGTTCAACGTGCCTAAAGGCCTGAGCGGCGTGGCCCAGGTGTCGGTGGGATGGAACTCGGCGTGTGCTCTGATGCAAGATTCAGCCGCCGTCTGTTGGGGCAAGTGATGTTTTACTGCGTATATATCGAGCCTCGACCGCACCTGACTGAGTGCGTCAACCGCCCTTCTGGAGTCGGCAGTTGCGGATGCATGAACCCCACTCATAATTGAATGCGGCTTGGCTGCATTAGAAGGCAACGGCTTGGAA
>VFQQ010000815.1_pt1 | contig 52670 bp, 89 predicted proteins | sample 3512341 | NCBI WGS metagenome assembly VFQQ01 (sample SAMN10412373, study PRJNA504923) | tailings metagenome | isolation source: Relicate 2 Philex TSF1 revegetated site | place: Philippines: Tuba, Benguet | collected 2017-08-29 | reverse complement strand
GGGGGGGGCAGTGCTGCAGCAATGCGCGAACGCCACAGAACCATGAGGCGACCTAGGGAAGACCACAGGCGGCACGAAGTGAGGGCCCTCGTCGCCCTCCCCAATTGCGACCAGCCAGCCCGGGCCCTCACTTGGGGCGCTGGAGCGGTAGGCGACACCACAGAGACGATCGTGGGCAGAAACAAACGAAAGGCAGCGTTTTCATGGGGCGGCACAACTGGCGCCAGCTGTTCCGACGCCCATGCAGCGCCACAACTCGGCAGCTAGCAGGTGGCAATTGCGGCATTCCTGGCAGCACCCATCTCAGCACATTCCAACCTTCAGGCAGAGACGGCACCAGGGCGTCTCTGCTTGATGTGCAACACCACACCAATGCCTGCCTGCTGGCCTCCCCTGCACAACACTGACGAAGCTAAAAATTACAGCTCGCTAGCATGACCATGGGCACGCGATCGCAGTTTCTGCTGCCTGATACACGAGGGCTTCAGCCCCAAGCGGCTTTCTGGCGGCAGCTGAGCGGGCTGCTGCGCTGCGCGCTGAGGCGGTGGCGCCGCCGCTCCTCGTTGCGGCGCCCACTCTCTTCTTGACGTGACCATGCAGTTCCGCAGAAAGATCGATCTAAGCACTCTGTCAGATCACTCACAGTTGCTGAGTGGCTGTGCGCCCTGTCCTGCTTCCACCTGCCGCCAATCTCCTGCTTCCATCTCCTCAGCAGCGGCGCCCTCCAAAACTCCAATGCCGCAGGTGCGCATATCCCGGCTTTCCAGGGCCATGGCTGCCAGGTGGTTTCGAATGCTGGGAGGCGCGGCAATGTTTCGAAAATAGTGGCACAATGCCGTGACCACAGAGCAGCGCCGCTGATGCGCATGCATGCTCTCCGCCGCGGATGCAGTGCCGCATGCTGCTTTGCATTGAACACCTGGCACTTCCTGGATGGGTAGCAAATTAAGCCATGTCGCACAACGGATGCAAGTGGAGATCGAGATAGTGAGCATCTTGCCGTCCACCCCTTGGACCACTCGGCCACCGCCTCCATGCATGCCACGGCATGTGGCCAAGGCACCCTGCAGCGCCCCTGGTTGATTAAGCGGCAGCATAGTGTTGAATCTCAGCGGCAGCACAGTGTTGAAATTCAGCTCGCCACACAATCAATTTGCCATCCACCCCTTAGACCACTCGGCCACCGGCCGGCAGCGCACCCCTGAGACCACTCGGCCATCGCCGACATGCATGCCGCGGCATGGGCTCCCGCCCGATGTGGTTCAACTGTGAATCACGCCTCGGGGCTGTGATCCATCATGCGCTGATCACGGTGAGCCAGCTGTACGCCGAGCAACCACGGCAGACGGCATTGGCAGCGGCGGCGGCGGAGGGCGGCGGCGGTGGTGACGGACCTCTCTGACCACGCGGCCAGGGGCGTCGCAAGCAGGCTTGGCAGTGCGGATATGCATCTACAAGTATTGATTGATTGCAGGAGGCAGGTTTAAGGCGAAGGATGGTCCGCTGCATTTTCAAGACCATTTGCCACGGCGCCCTCGTCAGCCCGCAGCCTGCCCAACCGCGTCTGCAGCCTCCACCTTTACTCGATCACCCGACAGCAGCGAAGTTTCTAGCCCCAGCAGCCCGCAGCGATGGCCCCCAAGCGTGGAGAGCAGGCGGACGAGGAGTTCAATGTTCCGCCTGGTGCGCAAATTCTTTCCAACGTGAGGGGCAAGGCGACAGCTACCTGCTGTCCCCGCGCCGCCGTTCAGCAGTGCGGCCTTGCTCAGGCGCACGCATGGGGCCGCCCCACTGGCCAGCAGTGCTCCGCACTGTTGTCCGGATGCCTACTGATTGATGCCACACCTGCCTGGATGCGCCGGCTGCGACCAGCTGCCGCCGCCGCCGCTGCCGCCACTGCTTGCCGCAGCGCCCCGGCCTGCCGCTCACCTGGCGTGCCGCTGTCTTTCAATTACTGCAGAGGTGCTGCAGCAGCTGATGGCGGGGGGCGCCGGCAACCCTGCCCTGGTGGAGGCGCTGCAGGTCAGCGGCAGTGCATGGGCGGCTAGCTGCTTGTCGGTTGCTGGCTGCGGTTGCTGGCTGCGGCTGTGCAGCTCTGCACCCCGCTTGCAGTCGCCGGGCTTCATGATTGACAATGCTACGCAGCGCTGATGTGCCGGACTGCATGCAGCTCTTTTGCCCAGCCGCCGCCCAGTGGGCGCCACGCGCAGTTAGTGTGCCCTGCACAGCGCAAACTGCCGCTGCCGGCTGCCGCCCTCCCGTGCTCAGCTTATGCCCCTCTGCCCGCTCACATGCTGCAGCGCGGCCTGGCCGAGATGATGGGGCGCAGCAGCGGCTTCATCGAGTCGCTGCCCGTGCCGGTGAGCTGCATCACCTGCACGGTTGCTCAACCTTTGCATCGCGCTTGCGCGCTTGGATGCTCCTCCCGCATGCATCGAAACATGCATGTGGCTGCTGCTGAGCAGCACGAGTGCTTCCAATTTGTTTAGCATTCAGCTTTCGGTCTCTGCTCTTCCTATGACACTCTGGTGCAGGTGCAAACCCGCATCTCGTACCTCAAGGAGCTGGACGGCGAGCGGGCGGAGCTGTACGAGCGGTACAGGTGCGGAAATATGGACTATATCAACTGCTGATGGGATCTTGTGCGTCAATCCAAACCAGACATGCATGCGTCACATTCATACAGCGGAGCTGTACAAGCGGTACAGGCGGGCAGGATGGTGGCCCTGCTGCGCCGCCGCCGCCGCCACCGCTGCTGCTGCTCACATGATAGCTGTCCTGCTTTGCAGGGAGGAGCGGCGCGCGCTTGAGGAGAAGTACGATGCGCTGTACGCCCCCATCTACGCAAAGCGCTCCGACGTCATCAACGGGCGGCAGGAGGCGCCCGAGAACGAGACGGGTGCGCACGCCTCGCTGCCTATTAATTCTCCATACTTGTGTGGGCGCAGCCACTGCTCCTCGTGCGCTGCTGCAGAGCAGGGCAAGGCGGCTGCAGCGACTGCTATTGCAAGTTGTTAGCATTGCTAGTCTTATGCAACTTGCCCGCTGCTACTGATCTCTCCCTGCTGCAGAGGAGGGCAAGGCGGCGGCGGCAGCAGAGGAGGAGGAGGTGCCCGCCGGCATCCCCGACTTCTGGATGGTCGCCATCCGCAACGCTCTGGAGGAGGACGCGGTGAGCAGCCTTGGCTCTCATTTGAATCAGCAGTTGCAGTGGTTTCAGTGCAATAAACCAGCAGGACCGGGCTGCCGCTGCTGCCGCTGCTGCCGCTGCTGCTGCTGCTGTTGCTGCAGCCGCTGCTGCCCACCTGCTCTTTGTTTAGCGGCATGCCTGTTGCTTGCGTATTGCCGCAGGTGAACGAGAAGGACGCGGAGGTGCTGTCGTACTGCACCGACGTGCGCTGCTTCTGACTAACAGGTTGTGTTTTTATTTTACTGCAGGTGAACGAGAAGGACGCGGAGGTGCTGTCGTACTGCACCGACGTGCGCTGCTTCTGACTAACAGGTTGTGTTTTTATTTTACTGCAGGTGAACGAGAAGGACGCGGAGGTGCTGTCGTACTGCACCGACGTGCGCTGCTTCTGACTAACAGGTTATGTTATTATTTTACTGCAGGTGAACGAGAAGGACGCGGAGGTGCTGTCCTACTGCACAGACGTGCGCTGCGAGCGCTTCCACGACGAGGACGGCGATGAGGTGGGTTGGAGCCAGTTGTGGGTGCGGGAAGTGTGCAAACTTGGTTGCACTGGTTGCAGGTTGGCACGCCTCCAGCGGGCACAGCCGCTGTTGTGACAGACGCGTTGCAGCCAGCATTTGTGTGCAGCTGCTGGCATCGGCGTGTGTCTTTTGGCCAGGCGGCGCACATTCTGCCTCAACACAAGCCATTTGGATTTGCTGCGCAGGGCTTCAAGCTCATTTTCGCCTTCAAGGAGAACCCCTTCTTCACCAACGCGGAGCTGGTGAAGACCTACTACATGGGTGACGGCGAGGACATGATGCTGAAGCGGGTGGAGAGTGAGTGGCTGTTGCATTCTGCTGTGGCTGGGGGGTGTTGCACTTTGGGTTTGAGCGCCCTCCCGAGCTGCCACCATGGGCGATGGCGAGGACATGATGCTGAAGCGGGTGGAGAGTGAGTTGGGACAGCCTTATGGCTTTGAAATTGCGTTTGCTGCAACTGCAAAGGGGAACAGTTGGTCACAACGTGACGCTGATTGGGCGGTCGTCTTTGTGGCCTGATGCGGTGTGCTGACGCTGAACACATGTTGCTAGTGCGGCTGTGGCAAACTGAACCCTGCAGCCACAATAGCCATGTGGACCCCTCTGCCGCAGCCAGGCATGCTGTCTGCGGGATGCTGCTGGCTAGGAACTCATCCAATGCTTCAACTCTCCCCCACCTTTGTGCAGCCTCAGGCGTGGCGTGGAAGAGCGGCAGGCACTCTGCTGCTTGCGACGTGCTGCTCTCCCCTGCGCTGCAGTTCACTGTTCACTCAAGCATGTGTTGCAATTGCGTTGGAACCCCTGTGTACTTGCAGCCTCGGGCGTGGCGTGGAAGAGCGGCAAGGACGTGACGGTCAAGGTGATGAAGAAGAAGCCCAAGCCGGGTGCGTGCTCTTAGCAATCATTCAAGAGCGATTCTGCTTGTGTGGGAGAAGTGAGATGCTGCCGAACAGGCCCACCCTGTCAAGGTGACGAAGAAGAAGCCCAAGCCGGGTGGGTTAATTTTTTTTGTGGTTTCAGTGTGTCTGTCTGCGTCGATTGCATGAACGAGGTGATGGAAGAAGCCCAAGCCAGGTGGGTTTTGGTGCCTCTTAACATGCAGTTGCAGTCTGAGCTGTTGGGCGAGTATGGTCGGGGTGCTCCAATTGAAGCCCAAGCCGGGTGCGTGCATGGACGCGCCAGCCCGGCTGCAGCCCGGCATGAACACTGTGCATGCACTGCCCAGCATGCACGGCACTGCCCAGCATGCACAGCACTGCTCTGCACACCCTAGCACAACATTGCTAAGCACATTGGTGCAATGCAGGAGTCGAGCGGCAAGCCCCAGGACAAGGCTGGCTGCAACTGCCTTTTACCAAAGCTTGGCCGCACGCGCCTGCTGTTCATCGTGCTTTTCAAACCCGCTGGATGCAGGCGCCAAGTCGAGCGGCAAGCCGTTGACCAAGACGGAGCCCATTGAGTCGTTCTTCCGTTGGTTCACCGAGGTGCCCGAGGTGCGGAGCCCGCTAAAAACAATTCGGCTGGGTTTGGCGGAGGGCACGTCCATCTGCTCTATGATTGTTGGACAGTGTGATTGTGCAAATGCTGGGTGATGAGGAGATGAAGACCTCGCCTACTGGCTGCTTGCTCTTACCTTGCTTACCCGTGTTTCTTTTTACAGATCCCTGACGACGAGGACGCGGTGCTGAGCCAGGAGGAGATGGGAGGCGCTCGCAAGTGTCGCTCCCAGCCAATGCTCCCATCAACTGGCCGCTTCACTACTGGCTAATTTTGCAGATCCCTGATGATGAGGATGCGGAGCTGACCCAGGAGGAGATGGAGGCGCTGGAGGAGGACATGCAGTCCGACTTTGAGGTGGCGGAGATGATCAAGTGAGTGAGCGGTTGTTTGAGCATTGACTTTCCAGACACGTTGCCCAGCTGGGTGTGGTCGGCAGCACATGCAGAGCCCCAAGCCAGGGGAGCGTGTTGCAGCCGCTGTGGTGCAGCATCAACAACTGCGTTTGCACGGCAAAACGCAGCCCATGCAGGGCCATGCCAGGCAGAGATTGCTGGTGGGCTGCGCCGCACTGGACTGCAAGCTCCGCTCACCCTTCGGCTTGCTGGGTCCTTGCGCAGGGAGAAGGTGATCCCCGAGGCCACCGCCTGGTTCACCGGAGAGGCGCTGATGGACTATGAGGCGAGTCCGAGTGGGCTGTGGCTGCTCTGTGATGCTTTAAGTGATGGTTAGCCAAAGGCACGGAAGGCCGCAGTGTGTATGTGCCAGCTTGTTGCGGCTGCTTGCTCAAGCTGTTGCTGCCGCCGCCTTTGCATGGCCGCTGGCGATGCCAGCCACCCGCCTGCTACCCGCCTGCGCCATGCCTCCCTTCATCTCCTTTTGTTGATAACCTAATCTGCCTGACCTGCTAACTTTTTCTGTTGAAGGACGATGAGGATGATGAGGATGAGGATGACGACGATGACGACGAGGGCGATGAGGTGCCTAGCCCTCATCCAACGTTTGGTAGCTTGCGGCCAGTTGCCCCGCTGTAGACCGACTGCCTTTGCATTGCATTGCAAGCGATGGAATCGTCTTTTGCGGGTGTGCAGCTCGGCACGCGCCGATGCAGGCTGCTTGGGCCCATGCATGTTGCTGAGCTGAGCTGCGCTGCGCTATGCATCTGCACACACTGCTCCCTTTACTGGGCCTCGCGTCAACCACTGCTAACTGGCATGCCTTCGCTGAAACCCCCCTGATCGCAGGACGATGAGGAGGAGGAGGAGGAGGACAGCGAGGACGAGGGGGAGGCCACGTCCAAGCGGCAGCCGGCGGCGGCAAAGGACAGCAAGGAGCAGCCGCAGGAGTGCAAGCAGCAGTAGAGCAGCAGCAGCAGCAAAGCAGCAGCAAAGCAGCAGAAGCAGCAGTGGAATGGCCTGGCGCACAGTTGCATCCCGATGCGCCTGCCCTTTGAGAGCCAGGGTGGCTGCAGAGGTTGATGGCGCAGCGCAGCCGGGGCGGCGGCGGCAGCAAGCGCCACATGCGAGGCTGCGGCGGCAGCAGCAGTGCAAGCAAGGGGCACCCATGCTGGCAGCTGCGGCAGCGGTTCTTGTCAATAAAGTTATGTTTCATGGCTGCGTCTGCCCGTAGAGAACCGCCCGCACCTTTTGCAGCTCTGTAGTTTGCATGCGCGGTTGGGCAGCCTGTTGCTGTCCTTGATCCTTCCGCTCTGCGCCAAATGTGCAACCTTCTGCAGTGCTCAGAAAGGCCACGTCTGCCAAGATGTTTGGTCTGCCTCTGCTGGTGGCGATCAGGCTGAGGGCAGCCTGCGCCACTGCTCAGAGGCCTCTGCAGCTGGTGCAGGGAGCAGGACAGGTGGCAACAGCACACGTGCTGCGGCGGCCGGGCAGGCGAGTGGGCGGCATACCGAATTGAGACAATGCCTGGCATGCCTGGTAACGGGTGTGCTCTGCGAATGCACGGCGTGCATAATGTCTAGGGCTGAAGCCGCCTAGGCAGGCCTTCCCGACCGGCGAGTACTGCCGCACGTGCCGCCAGGCGGCAGGACGGCGGGCAGGCTAGAGGCGGCGCGGGCGCGGCGATCGGGCATTCCCACATGTTGCGGTGCCTCTGCGCGTCGCCTGCCGCCACACAGGAGGCCGAGGTGGCGAGGAGAGCGGGCGCGCAGCAGCAAGCCGGGCAGGCTGGGGGAGGGGCGAAGCGGCAGCGCAGGCAAAAGAAGCGAAAGGGCATGCTGTCGCGGCTGCTGGAGGGTGAGGCCGCCGCGTGGAGTGGCTGGAGCTCTGCCTTTGCTCGCGGCTGTAGCGCCCTCCCCGGTCCCTGGCTGCCCTCCTGAATGCTCAGCATCGCGATCGAGCATGGCTGGTCGACGCGCCGCCCGGCTTCGCCGGCCCCCAGCAACTGCCGCCGCCAGCCCTGCCGCCGCCCGACCGCTGCCAAGCCAGCCCTCCCGACTGCCACTGTGCCTCTCCACCCACCTGCCCAGGCATTGTGCACCTTGTGGAGGATGAGGATGATTACACCACGGCATCTGAGGGGTCAGCTACCCCCCGGGCTGCAGAAGTGGGTCGAATGGACAGCGGCCACCTGACGGCGGCGGGCGGTGCAGCAGCGGCTAGCCGCCGTCCTTCCAGCCGTGGCGGCGGCAGCGCAGCCGGCAGCCTCGTGGGATCTCCAGGCCAGGCGCGCACTGTGCCCGTGCTGCAGCAGGCAGCGGAGCCGCAGCAGCAGGCGGCTGCACAGCAGCAGCAGCAGCAGCGGAGGGGCAGCGCAGCGGGCGACGGCGGCGGCGGCGGCAGCGAGGATGGGGAGGAGGAAGAGGCAGAAGAGCCTCAGCGGCGCAGCGGCTGGAACATCCTAGGCGGCGTGCCCTTCCTGCCGCGGGTGCTGGAGCTGCTCAGCCCCAAGGCCACTGACGAGGAGGAGGAAGGGGAGGAGGGGGAGGAGGGGCGGCGTGGCCAACCGCCAGCACCCACCAGCCCCGGCGGCAGCAGCTTGTACCCCACGCTAGCAGAGGTTGAGGCGCCGCCACGGGCAGATGATGAAGACTTGCAGGGCACCACCACTGACCCAGCGCCGCTGGAGCCGGGGCAGCAACTGCTGCCAGCGCTGAGCGAGGCGAGCACACTGATGAGCGAGGACCACATCCGCGCGCTGGCGGCGGCGGTACCGGCGCGCTTCCGCCAGGCGCGCTGGGCCCTGCTGTACAGCACAGCGCGCGACGGCATCAGCCTGCAGACGATGCTGCGCAATGCGGGGCGGCATGCGCCCACCGTGCTGGTAGTGCGAGACTTCCAGCGGTGAGCGGTTTTTCATGCATGGGTGGGTTGGTTTGCTGAGCTGTCGCAGCAGTCTGTTTGGGCAGCATGCTGCCACCGTGCCGATTGACAGATGCGCTGCACGTGAGGGCGTGATGCCTGCTGGAGCTGCAGTATGCGGCTGAAACAAATGCGGCTGGTGCTGCATGTCCAAGATATTGCCCAACAAGCCGCCCCGGCTTCTGCCCTGCAGGCACGTGTTTGGCGCCTACTGCTCGGAGCCCTGGCGGCTAGACAAGCGCTTCTTCGGCACCGGTGCGCTTATCTATAGCCTCGAGAGTGTTGACATGACATGCATGTTGTGCTGAAGGCTTGATCAGCGTCCAGGTGCAGCCCACAGACCTGTAGCATGGCGAGGCCGCCTGGCTGCACTCGCTTGAAAAATCAATTGCCTGCGCCGTGAAAGAATGCTCGCTGCTTGCCACATCGCGATGTGCATCTGCCGGCCACCGGTGCTCCAGCTGCCCCGTCGCATTCCTGTGCCCTCACATGCCAACAAATGGTGACCTGATCTGTGCAGGAGAAACGTTTGTGTTCACGTTGGAGCCCCGCCGCGCAGCCTGGTTCTGGTGCGTTGACGGGCGCAGCTCACTGGCCGTGCTGGCTCCCTGCTGTAGCGGTGCCGTGGTTTTGCTGTGCTGTGGCAGTGCTGTCTGCTGAGCGCCCCAGCCTGGCTGTTGCCATTGCTGTTCGCTAGCAGCGGGTGCATGGCAGCTGCATGCACGCCTGACCGGACCTGCAGCCATCGCTTCCAGGGGTGGGACATACAGCTGCTTTCGGCCATCAACCAGCCCCTGCTGCCACTGAGACTGCAGGTGGTGGCGCCGTATGGCCAAGGAGCACAACGACTACTTCCAGTGGTGCTCCAACGAGGCAATTGCCGTGGGTGGCGCGGGCGGGTGCGTGGCCTGCGGCATGGATCGTCCATGGGCTTGGGAGTTACTAGCGTGGCCACACAGTGGCAGTAGCAAATTGCCACCTTCCGGACAGCGCTGCCATGCTGTACATGCTACCGCCCATGCTGCTGCCCATCAGCCCATGCTTAGAACCGCCATGTGGTTGAATTCCGCTCTCTCCACGCTGCTGCCGCACCCATTCTGCCGGTTGCTGCCCCACGCTGCCTCTTGCCCCTGTTGCCCCACGCTGCCCTGTGCAGGTACGCGCTGTGGCTAGATGCGGACCTCACGCGCGGCATCTCGCGCAACTGCACCACCTTTGGCAACGCCAGCCTGGCGGGGCAGGAGGAGTTTGCGGTGGGCAGCGTGGAGCTGTGGGGCCTCAGCTAGCCACTAAATCTGAGCCGGCTAGTCAGCACTGGAGCACGCATTGGCACAGTTCGATTCATTGAGTGGGCCACAGGAGCTGTGGGGCCTCAGCTGGCCTTGGAAGCCTTGGATGTTGCAACAGCATTCGGTCAGCCAGGTTAGAACTTGGCTGAGGCTACAAACCTCCCTGCTGTCGCTCGTCTCTGCCGCGCCCTGATGCCTGTTGCAGTTGTGCAGTGTGCCTGGTCTCCGGCCCCTTGCTTAGCTTTGGAGTTGGTTGTACACGAAGCAGGGCTAGTAAACCAAATGAAAGATGCACACCCACATCCACTCGGGCTCACAGGCATCAGACGGGCGTTGAGCAGGCATGCACAGCACGGCGCAGAGGTTGTGGACGCTAAGTGCATTTGGCAGGCATGGCGACGCAGGATACGTGTGGATGAATGAACAGGGGCCTGGTGCGATGAAAGCGCAAAGGGAGGGTATCGTACGCGCTCAAAGGCAGGGCTTAGAGAAAGGGGATGCGGACGAAGCATGCACACGCTCGTGGCTTGCACAGGAGGAAAACACGGGGGAGTGATGAACAGAGAGTGGTGAAATGTCAGAGCTGCCCTGCACTGCCGGCAATGGGGGAAAAGCCGCTATCTCTGGGCAGGTCGGACGGGCCAGGATTCAAGGACTGGGGTTGGCAAAGGCAGCCGTTTGCGGTCGGTTGGGTGCACACCAGGGCTGGAGCAAGGGATTCAGGCGCATGTGGGCTGGGATCTGATCTAGGGTGAAGCCAGGGTGACATGCGTTGTCAGCAGGTCCTGGGGTGTTGTGGGCAGAGTGGGAGAGTGCGTAGCAGCATGCGCTCCGCAAAGTCTTGCTATTTGCGATAGTGGAAGGGCGGAGCCTGGCAGCACATGCCAAGCGGCACGCACTGAACAGGGTCCTGGTTTGGGGGCATGGCCTTTCTGCCAGGCCGCTTCACTGCTGCCTGCTAGGCCGTTTTGCCGGCCCGCTGCGCAGCCGGCGCGCGGGGCTGCTGCCGCGCGGCCGCTGCCGCGGCGGCTGCTGCTGCTGCCGCCAGCGCGCCGCCCTGCTGGGCGCCGCTCTGCTCGCTGCCGCGCTCCACGCTTTCCAGCGCTTCCGGCCGCTCCCACAGGTCCAGGGCCTTGAGCCGGGCGGCAAACGCGCGGCGAGCGGAGACATCAAACAGCGCCGACAGGAACACGGGGGCCAGGCAGGTGGCCACCAGGTGAAGCGACAGGTAGCGGGCTGCAGGGTGGGTAGGAGTGAGGGAGGCGGGTCGGGTGGTGGCATCAGCGCTTTGCGTCGGCCGGATGCAAGACAGTGGCAGGGCGGCCCATGTTAACACTCCCGCGCCACCGCATGCGACAGAACAGCAACACTTTGCGCAGCAGCCGCAGCTTTGGTACCCACAGCGGCTGGTCACGCCCCAAAACCAGCTTACGAGAGATGAGTGCGGTGGCGGGTGAGCCGTCCTGGTGAAGACCCATCATCGAGAGGCCCACCACGTACACAACCAGGGACGACAGCAGCTGCAGGTGCAGGCGCAGCTGCAGGCACGGGCGGGCGGGGCGGCGGCGGCGGCGGAATGTGAGCGGTCGGGTTGGTTGGGAAGCTGAGCGCAGGCTCAGCATGCTGGGCATAGGCGCTGCAGCTGTAGCTGGCGCAGCCTGAGCCTGCAGAATGCGCGCCGGCAGCAGCGAACAAGCAGTCCTACGCTGGCAGCCGCGTGAAGAGCTTGCACCCATGCGGTATCCAGGCAGGCAGCACAGCGCTGGCAACTCACCCTGCGAGTGAGCATCTCCAGAGCCAGGCTGCCCAGCCCAAAGCCGAATGCCGCTGAGTTGGACGAGACCAGCACAAAGGAGCCGGGCAGCGACGTCAGCACCAGCACCAGCAGGCGCTGCACAAACCACAGCAGCTCCCGCCACCTGCGGACAGCCATGGAAGAGCAGAAAGCAAGGGGTGGTGAAGGGGAGGCCGGTGCAGGGCCCGGGAGCAACGTGCTGGGCAGCATTGGCTGGGGTTGGGCAGTTCTAGCTGCTTTAGCAACCGCCGCACACATCATAAAGCCCACACCAGGCACGCACCGCAGGTAGGCCTCTCGGTTGCAGCGCCACATCAGCGCGCCCAGCGCGGGCAGCGCCTGGAATGGCAGCAGGCTGTCCAGCGGGACCGTGGTACCGCGCCCCGAAGCTGCCATGTAGTACAGCGCCACGGTGAGCAGGCCAATCATCAGCCACGCCAGCTCGGCTGCGGCAGGAGGGGGAGTCGGCGCACGTGCATCAGCAGAAAAGGAAGGACTGCAGTTGGCAGCAGCATGGCTGACCGCTGCAGTTCTTCTGAGTCGAGCAGAGCACACAACAGGCCTGAAGAAAGGAGCAGGTGCACGCACACAGCTGCGTCAACATGCCGCCACCACCCAGCAGCAGCAGCAGCAGCAGCGGCGGCAGCGGCGGCGGCAGCAGCAGCAACGCAAATCCAGACAGCACTCACGCATGGCCAGCGCGGTGCTGTAGAAGCGGGCAAACGCCGACTCGCGGGCCGGGTTGTTGAAGCGCAGCAGCAGGTCGCAGTGGGAGAGCCAGCTGTCGTCCATGCTGCAGCGCAGAGCGGCAGGGGGAGCGCCGTGTTGTGAGGCGCATGCGGCTGTGAGCGGCAGGCGCACTGCTCGGGGGAATGGACGCAACAATGCTGGCAGCATGTGTGGGCAGGCACTTGAGCCTGGCAGGCGGGCCCAAGCACATGATTATGCACGCTGCCGCACGGCATTCATTCAGCAGGCATTCATTCAGCATGCACTCACTCCTGTGTGTTGAAGGGCAGTGTGCTGTCCAGCGGCTGCATCAGACCTCGCGCCCAGTGCTGCGAGGCCGGGCGTGCAGACAGCAGCCGGCTGCCCTTCTTCGCTGGCTCCGCTGCCGCGGCGGCTGCTGCCCACCCCGCCTTGCCGGCGGCGGCCGGCCGCGGCGGCTTGCCGCTGCGTGCTGCTCGAGCATCCTTGGGCGCTACTGGCTTGGCAGCTCCGGGGCCGCTGCTCGGCGATGTGTGGGTTGCTGTCGGCCCGCTGAGTCCGCTGCCCCCTGAGCTGGGATCAGTCTGCCCGGCCTGCCCCGCCGCAGCTGCCGCCGCCTCTGGGCTGCCAGCAGAGCTGGCGTTGCCCTGCCCCGCAGGCGCCGGCGCTGCGGTTGCCGCTGCCGCCGCCTCACTGCCCGTGGGCGTGGCGGCTGCTGATGCGCCGCGCGAGCCGCCGGCAGCCTGTGTGCCGTCTGCGGCAGGCGTGCCGCGCACTGCCGCTGCTGGCGCGGGCTCGCCGCCGGCTGCTGCCGAGGTGGAGCCTCCGGAGGAGGCCCGCCCCTGTGAGTTGTTGGACAGGCGCAGCCCCTCTCCCATGCGCGTGATGGGCAGCCGCTGCCAGCGGGGCAGCGTGTAGAGCGTTTCCTGCTCGCCGGGGCAGCACAGGAGGTCCACCTTGCCGACCTCTGACAGCTCAGCAACCACCTCGTCCGCCAGCAGCTGGTATAGGCCCTTGGTGACCTGCGGGGGAGGGCCAGTCACGAAACATGGGGCATGTGAACAGAGTGAAACGCCAGTCGCGAAAATATGGGGCATGAAAACAGAGCGAAGCAGGTGGCGCCTTGCAGCGGGCTGCGGCAGGCGATTTTAAAGCAGGCAAGGGCGCCCCTGGCCTGTGCATCGCACACGCGAGCCTGCCGGGCCCCACTGGGGAGCTGCACCCCCCTGCAGCTCCTTGCCACCCTCAACCAGCCAGCATCCTGCCCCAAGTGGACATTGCACAACAGCAATGAGGCAGCACCACCACGCACTATGAAGGGCAGGTCTCGCTGCCCATCTATGAGCTCCTGCGCCACCGCCACCGGCCGGCCCACAATCTGTACACAAGGCCAACCAGCAAGCAGGGCAGGCGGGTGAAGCGCTGCACTTGCACACAGGAGTGAATGCTCTCATAACAGTCCTGCACAGCTGTGTACTCAGCAAGCGTGCTGCAGGGCAAGTACCGCCAGCATGACCATTATCAGCAGTGCTGTCCGCCAATACGGCTGCCAGTGTCGCCAGTACAGTAGCCAAGCCGCTGCCACCTCTGCACGACTGCCCTGGCAGGCTGGACATGGCGCCACCGCTCTACCACATTTGGACTTGCCGGCCCTGCTTTCTGCTTTGAACCGCACGCACCTGGTAGGTCAGTGAGGTGGTGCCCAGCAGTCCGCTGGCTGCCCGCCCGCTGGCCAGCACCATGCACAAGTCCACTGGCGCCGGCCCAGGCAGCCGAATCTGCAGTGAGGCAACCAGGTGGGGGCAGCAGCAGCGGCAAAATCACCACGTGCAGGCCGTGCCCACCAAGCACAACAGCAGGTGGAGGCAGCGGGCAGCACCGCCATGGCAGCATCATGTGCTGCTGCTGAGCAACAGCAACGCTGCAGCAGCAACTGCTGCATCGTCCATATCATCACCAAGCTGCAACCGCAGCAGCATGCTCTACATTGCCAGCAGCCCAGCAGCAGCGCACCTGCTGCAGCGCCTGCAGCACATGCAGCGAGAAGCGCAGCAGCGTGGAGGCATGGTCCTCGTCCGTCTCTGCCACCCCTGTGCTGATCATGAAGCCGTGCGGGCCGCCATACAGCTTGTACACCTGGGGCGGGCAGGCGAGGGATAGTGTGAGTGGAGAGTGAGGTGCAACTGGGTGGGCAGGCAGCTAAGCGGTGGGGAGAGAAAGACCCGGCAGCCAGTGCAGTGCAGGTTGTGAAAATATCCGGCAGCCAGTGCAGTGCAGGTTTGGAAGCGCTGGCACCAACGGCTGGGGGGCCACGGGTCACAGGGTGCAGGCGCAGCACGGGTGCAGGTTGGGCAGCACCCCGCCAGCAGGGCTGCACATTTGCAACGCAGTGATCGCCCAGCCATGGGCAGTACATGTAATGGCGTGGTAAGTACTAAAAAAAGCGAGTCCGGTACGAGGTCGGTGCGCATCAGCACCCCGCCCTTAAGCTGCCAGTACGCCGCAGCCCTGCCAGCCTATGCAACACCCAGCAGCAAGCAGGCGCTGTGCGGTGCAAACGCACGATGTGCACGCGGGGCTTGCATGTTCTGTGTGCCCAACAGGGAGCAGCTCCCGCCATGTGCGCACCCGGTGCTGCTCGGCGATGCGGTCCAGCACGAGATAGAAGCGGTGCAGCCAGCGGAACTGGTCGTGCGAGTCGTAGGCCAGCAGCAGGTGGTCGTTGCGGATCCTGTCGAGTGGAGAAGGAGGGGCACGAAGCCGTGGGAAGGGACGGGTGAGCTCGCCCTACGAGGGTCGGGCACTGACCCATGGCGGGGCCGGCAGTGGGCTGCACACAACCAGCCCCTGCTCGGCAGTGTCGCTGCGCCAGCAACCGGCAGGAGATGTGAGCACCCACCTGGCCAGCAGGATGGAGCAGGACTCGTGCTCGTCCTCATACTGCACGGGGAAAATATCATCAGATTGTGAGTGGCGGGGACTGGGGACCCAGTATCTCTGCAGCAGAAGGCGAGGAGCCTGGTCCCTCTGCAGCTGGGCTGCCTGCTACTGGCATGAGGAATGCCAGGGCAGAGTGGCGGCTCGGTGCCCAAAGCCACAAGAGGGGGACCATGCCAGATATGCCGGTGCGCGGCCGGCCGCGAAGTGGGCGTGAACTGGCCGGCGCGCCGGGAGCCCTGGGTGCCCACGCTGTGCAGCGGCGGGCTGTTGGCAACCCATAAACCATGCCGTGGACTGCCCGGGGCCGCGGGGAGGCCCACGGGCGAGTTCCCGAGCGTAGCCGAGGGCAAGTGCGCCTGCCCCCGGCCCAGGCACAGCGCCGTGCTCACCATTGGCTTGCGCACGCGCTGCACGTCCTCGGCAGAGCCCGCCGGGCTGCCGGGCTGGCCCCCGTCGGCCATGTTTGCCGCTCTTCGCGCCTGTACGCTGTGGCTGCTCTCCGACAAATTCCTGGGCAAGTTGGTGCCGCTCCGAGGCGCGGCAGATCGCGAGCGGCGCCCGGGAGCGCCCTCAAAGCCCAGGAATTTCGGCTCCCTGGGCCAGCACAGCAGGGCGCGGCCAAATGCGGCACCCATTCGCGCTGGAGCTCGTTGCATTTGATCACCGATCCCTGCCTGACTCTTTTGCGGTGGTCACAGCCCCGTCCCGGCACCATGAGCTCTGCCGACCGCCCCGCCGACGCGCCAGAGCGTGAGAAGCAGCGGTTTCAATCTCAGAGGGAACGATCAACGTGCTGGGAGGCGCTCTGGCCGCTGCTACGCTGCTTCTGCCGCCGCTGCCGCCGCCGCCGCCGCTGCCGCCGCCGCCAGCTTCCACTGCCGCCATTCGCAACCACCTCGCACCCTACCCCGCATCCACCTCGCAGACTGCCCGGGCACGCAGAGCGAGGAGGCTGGCAAGGCGGCGGCCTGCGCCGGCTGCCCCAACCAGGCTGCCTGCGCGTCGGCGCCCAAGGGGCCAGACCCAGACCTGGCGGCCATTGCCGAGCGGCTGGCCCCTGTGAAGCACATCGTGCTGGTGCTGTCTGGTGAGGCGGGCTCAGAATATTCTGGTGTACAGGTCTTGATGGTAGTGCAGCTTCATGTAGCCTTCGGCCCGGCCGCCGCACCCCCGCCAGATTCTGCTGCCTTGCCTGGTGCGCCGAGGTGCCCGATCGGCTTTGCTGCAAGAGCCCAGCGCTCTCGCCCGTCTAAGTGCCTGACCCGGTGCTCTGCATTCCTTCCAGCCGCGCCGCAACCCTCCGCACATCCCTGGCACAGGCAAGGGAGGCGTGGGCAAGAGCACCTTTTCGGCGCAGCTGGCATTTGCGCTGGCGGCACGCGGGCTCGAGGTGCGCTGGGACGGCGGGGAGGGGCAGGCCAATGAGATGCCTCTGCTGCACCCCACATCATGGTGGCTGCCAGCAGCGTTGATGTACGTTGGGGAACCCAGCAAGAGCCGGTTGTGCGGTGCTGGTGTGCGCCACAAACGCCTGCCTGCCTGCCCTGTTGCCCGCTGTTGCCCCAACCTGCCTGCCATCTGACCCCTGTGTGCGGGCCAGATTGGGGCACCCATTTCGCTGGCCCAGAGTTGCACGCGTAAAACTGCTCTGGTGCTCGCTCGTGGGCTGGCCGGCTGGGTATGGGCATGTGCGATTCGCGCGGCCCGCCGCTGCACCAAGCCAATGCTACGCAGCCACAGGCGCGCCCACAGCAATGCGCCCCTTCTGCCTGACCGCTCCTTTCCTCGTGCAGGTGGGCCTGCTGGACCTGAGCATCGGGCCCTCGGTGCCGCATGATCATCTAAGCAGCCAGGCTTATATCTGCTCTCTGTCTGCCATGCCCACCTGCGCAGGTGGGCCTGTTAGACATTGACATGTGCGGCCCCTCGGCCCGCTTGTTGCTGCGCAGTTGCTCAGCAGCTGCACATTTTTGCCTCCTTGCCTGCCACACAGGTGGGCCTGTTAGACATTGACATCTGCGGCCCCTCAGTCCCCAAGATGCTGGGTCTGGAGGGAGAGGAAATCCACCAGAGCGGCGCTGGGTGGAGCCCCGTGTATGTGCAGGTGCGGAACAGGGGAGCTGTCTGGGTGTGCTGTGCTGCAGTGCTGCTGTGCAATGCTGCTGTTGTGGGGCAGCTTCCGACCGATCGCACCCCGGCCGTGCACACCTTGCTTCTGCTTGCGCGGCTGTGCTGCCAAGCTGCTGCGCCTGTTTTGGCGAGCTTTGCGGCCCAACTGCCTGCTGTTTCGACGTCCGCGCAAGAGCAGGGAAAACATCGCGTCGTGTCCATCGGCTTCATGCTGCAACGTGCCTGATACCAACCCCGCTGCCAATGAGCAACCGTTTCATCACCCACCACCCATTTGCAGGAGAACCGGGGCGTCATGTCCATTGGTGTAATGCTGCAAACCATTTGACACAAGGAGTTCCCAAGCAGTGATTGAGCAACTGTTTCATCACTCAACTGTCCGCAGGAGAACCTGGGCGTCATGTCCATCGGTTTCATGCTGCCTAACCCCGACGATGCAGTCATTTGGCGCGGCCCCCGCAAGAACGGCCTGATCAAGCAGTCAGTGGGCGGGGCTGTGCCTCTCCGTTGCCCGCTGCTTGGGCGCCGCCCGCCTGGATGCATGCTGCTGAGTCAGGCTGCTGAAGCAGCCCGCCTGCCCTGTGGTTGCTTGGTTATTTCCTGCCTGTATACCTGCACTGCGGCATCCACCGCCTCGTCGCTGCGACCGTTTTGTCTCCAAGCTCACCCACCCTGTTGTGCCTGTTTTGCAGGTTCCTCAAGGACGTGCACTGGGGCGCCTGCGACTATTTGGTGATCGATTCGCCGCCCGGCACCTCGGATGAACACATCTCCATTGTGCAAGTGAGTGGCATGAGCTACGACTGGGCTGCAGCTCCGGCCTGTCTGTGCATCCCAGCCCAGCGTGCTGCTGCCGCTGCTGGGTGGCCGCCGCTGCTGGGTGTGGCGGCGGCGGGGTGAGCGTGATGTTGATCAAGGTGGTTCCTATCGTGCCAGCCAGCCCCATTTCTTTCTTGGTGCACCACCGGCGCCGATCCCTGCCCAGCCGCTCTCGCTGGCTGAACCTGGGACTGCAGTTTTGACTGTGCCCCTGCACACCTTTGCCCTCTTCTGCACTGCAGTTCCTCAAGGCAGCGCGGGTGGACGGAGCTGTGGTGGTCACCACCCCACAGGAGGTCTCCATCATTGATGTGCGCAAGGAAATCAACTTCTGCAAGAAGGCAAGCTTGGGTTTGGTTGCAGAATTGGGGATGTGTGCATGTGGCTTTGCTAGCTTTAGTGTCCCAAGCGCTGCCCACTCGTTGACGCTCGCCAGGGGCTGCTGCAGTGGCCTATGCTGCGTCCTAGAGCCTAGTCAGCCCAGCTCCCCCGCCTCCTCCATTCAACCCTGCCCCCTGGCCGCCCCCTGCAGACCGGCATCCCTGTGCTGGGCGTTGTGGAAAACATGAGCGGCCTGCGTGCCCCCCTGTCGTCCTTCCGCTTCTATGGCCCAGCTGGAGAGGACATCACAGATGCAGTTCTGGCAGCGGCAGGCGCGGCAGCAGGTTGGGCCGCGGCGAATGGCGGCAGCGCAGCAGCAGACGGCGGCAGCAGCGGGGCGGGCGTGATGGCAGAGACATCAGTGTTTCATGCCAGCGGCGGCGGAGCGGCACGCATGGCAGCAGACATGCAGGTGGGCGGGCCTGGGGGTCAGGGCAGGTTGCAGGGCGTTGCATTGCCATGCAGGCCCTTGCATATGCGGCAGTGGGTTGCAGCTGCTGAGCCCTGCTCTTGGAGCGATGCGCCTGCTCGGCTGTACACATGCGTCTCTTGTCCATCGCTCCTCACGCTCAACTCGGTTGCCTCATGTGCCTCTGTTTCAATCACCGCATTCTCCCACCACAGGTGCCATTCCTGGGCAGCGTGCCGCTGGACCCTGCCCTGAGCCGTGCGGGAGAGGAAGGCCGCTCTGTGTTCGACAGCGCAGCGGGCAGCAGCGGCAGCAGCGCACCCGCGCTGCAAGCAATCATTGATAAGCTGCTGGCGGCCACGGGCGGCAGCAACGGCCCGGCGGTGTGAGAATCACCCAGTGCTTGACGACCACCTGCGTTCTCGTACGTAGGAGCGTGAGTGTACCCCTTAGTGTTCTGTTCATTACATGATGTACTTCCGCTGTTCAATACTCAGCTCTGTTCTGCACCACAATAAGCGCTTGCAATGTTGCAAGCCAACGCACGCCGGCGCATGCATACTGTAAGACCGTGATTGCGCTGTTTTGCGGCCAGCTGCAGGGAGGGAGCCAGGGCAGGCTGCGCAGAGGCTGCAAATCTGTCGGTGACCTGCATTCCGCCTTGCAACCAAGAGCTGTGAAGCAGATCTACATGCCACGCAGACGAGCGCAGGCGGTAAAAATCCAGTCGAAGCCCATCACTCTTGGTCAAACGGCCGATAAAAGCTGATGTCTGGCCGCAGCCTGAGCACTTCGCTCCTCCACTGATAGGGCATGCTTTGGGTGTTCAATGGCGGCCACACCCTTGCCAGGTTTGGGATGGAGGCCAGGACAGCAGGGTCTGCGAATCGGGATGGGCACACAACCAGTCCAAAGCTATGCATTCATGCCGCAGGGCAGGGCAGCTATGCCAGCGCAAGTCCAAGCAGTGTACATCCCAAACGGCCAGTATAAATGTTTTAAACTGTTCAGTGCAACACTGCTGGCCTCCAGCACCAGCAGGGCAGTAGCATGCCGCACAGCTTACCGGCAGGAATGCTCCAGGGAACAGCGCCAAGCCTGTCAGCGCTGTCAGGCTGGACAGGCTGCCGGAGCCCCAGTCGCATCCTATCCATTCCTGAACCTCAGGTACGCCCCAGTCATCATTGTAGCGTTCTGCGCCGTTGACGACGCTCAGCTCCCGAAGCCCGGCAAGCTGCCGCAAGTCGGGGGGCAGGCTGCAGGCCAACAGGGGAGGGAACACGGAGGCATTTTCTGTTGGCGTATCGGCCCATCCCGCCGCCAGCTCTTAACTCAGCAGTGCTCAACACATCCAAGGTTGTTGGGCAAACAGACAAGCTGCCACCCATGTGCCGCCCGGCCTGCACACCTGATGGTTCCCGACACCGTTAGTGCAGCAAGTCGGTCAGCCAGCGGCGCCAAGGGCGGCAGGTACACCCAGCAATCCCAGTTGTCGAAATCGGGCTCTGGTACGGGATCTTCCGCAGTGCCGGGCCAGCCAGAATGGATGGTCAGCTTCAGGCTGCTTGGGTGGGCGGCAGGGCAGCCAAATCCCGCACTGCCTCCGCAGCCTGCTCGTTTGTGCACGTGTAGACCGTCAGGCTGCGAGCAGCAAAGGACGGCAGTTTTGAGCAGGGCGAGCTCTAGAGATCTGTGCTTGCTGGCTGAACCCAGTTCAAACCAGGCAGGCGGGCAGGCAGGCAGGCAGGCAGGCAGGCAGCAGGAAACCAAGCACGCCAAGTGCAGCAGTGCGAAGCATGGGCACCGCTCCATGCAGCCAGCGAAAGGTCTCGGCCAGATCATTATTTGCAGCCGCACCTGAGAGTCTCCAATGCCGGCAAGGCAGCACACAGCAGGGGCACTTCCATGCTCCATGTAGCCCGCAGCTCCAGGCTGCTGAGGCGTGTGGCTGCCGCCATGGCAAGCCGCCATGTTGCTGGCACGGATGTGATGGGAGCCTCTCGAAGCACGAGGGAACCATCCCACTCTAAATCCCCCCGAAGGTCGAGCCTCAGGGAGGTGAATTTGGGGATGGTGGCAGCGGCTGCCGGGCTGTCCCACTGCAGCTCTGCGCCGTTGCCAAGCCGCCCGCCAATGCTGATGGTTTCCAGCTGAGTGAAGCGCCGCAGCAGTGGGAAGAGCGGGTCGCAGCACCGCACGTCGAACCTAAGCTGCCGCACGGTCGTTGGCAGCACGGCAAGCAGCGCGTGCAACAGTGTGGGCTGCAGGGCAGGGGTGGGATACACACGCTGATGCATATACCCAGCCTGGGTAGAGTTGGAGTGCAACCCGGCGACTCTGATGCTGCCAGTTCGGAGCTTGCTGATCAGAGCGGTGGGGTTTCAGCGCCCGTCAGCCAGTGGGAGGGGCAACTGCCTGCAAGCTCCCACCTGATTGTAGCGCAACTGGGCAGCCTGCCGTCTTCACAATCCAGCGGAGCTTGGCAATCGCACACCCAGTTAAGCGAATTTGTTTACACCAAGCACGTGCTCGCACCTGATTGTAGTAAGGCCCTGCAATCCGCACACGCCAAGTCAGGGTGCCGAGCCCTGCCGCCCGCTGCAGCGTCATTCTGTTGGCATCTGCTGCTCTCTGCAGCGCGCGCTGCACAGCAGCGCCGTCAATTCTTCCGTCCCATTCCCAGGTGTAGTTTTCAGCGCTCCTGCCGACCAGCACCGTTTCCGGCCACAGCGCCGGCACCGCATGGATGGCGGCGCACCAGGCGGTGCAAGTGCGCAGCATGGCGGTTCTGCAGGCATGCAGGCAAGGGCACGGGCAGTCTGAAATGCGCGTGCGTCACGCACGGTGTTGAAATGCAAGGCCGCACCTGCCGCACTGAAATGCCAAGGATGGTAGCATGATGCAGGCGGCGGTGGGCGGCAGCAACCAGACTGCCGCCGGCGGTGACGGCGACAGCAGCATTAGAAGCCGCAGTGGTGCCTGCTCCGCTTCCCAGCCAAGCTTGCCTGTCTTCGTCGCCCAGCAGCCCGGCAACGCGCTGCGTTACCTCGGGCAGCAGCTGGGCCCAGGGAGCAACGCTTCCCGCCTGTTTGGCCACCATACTCAGCTCTGGCTGCTTGCTTGCAAGGAGGATGCTCAAGCAAGTTGGGTGCGCCTTGGGGCAAGGTGCATCGACTGGCTTTCCGCCGCCCGCCTGCTGCCCTGAAATTAGCAACAAATGGCATTTTCACAACCAGGGGATACAACAGGCTTTCCAAACATCAACTGTTGCTTGGGCAGGCCGCAACACCGGCAAACAATGGTGAACAACGCAGGCAACCTTGTTGGCTGCCTGCCCAGCGTGCCGCTTCAGAAAGACAGGTCGCCGAGCGCCGCTCGCAGCGCGCTCTCCAGCCCCTCAATATCCGACTCAACCGCCGCCAATGTTGGCACCGCTGCTGGGCTGCCCTGGAGGGATGCTGCCGCTGATGGCGCCTGACTGCCATCCCGCTTGCTGCTGCTCGCCACAGGCAGCCGCTTGGCAGGAGAGCCGCGGCCGCTGGCCTTCAGTGGGCTGGCCTGCCTGCTACCGCCGGCTGCAGGGATGCTCCAGCCATCCATGGCATCAGCATCGCCACATGCCAAAGAGTCGCCCAGCTGGCCCCAGTCCCCTGCTGGACCAGGTGCCGCAGCTGCCGCTGTGTACCCGCCGGCCCATGCTGTCGCTGCATCCGCCGCTGCTGTGGCGGCATCAAGCAGGGAGGCGAGCGGGTCAGCAGTGCTCGCTCCAGCGCCCCCAAAGCCCTCAGCTGCCTCCCATCCGGCCGCGTCAAAGCCGCCAGCAGCGCCGCCTGCCAGGCCGAGGCCGCCCAGCGAATCATCTGGCAGCGGAGCAGCCGCCTCCCAGCCGGCGCCGATGCCGCTGACTCCGAGGAAACCGCTGCCGTAATAGTCCACCCCAGCTGCTGTTGCCACATCGGCTCCCAGTGGCTCCAGGCCCTCGGCTGCGCCGCCGGCATCGTAACCACCTGCTGCTGCTGCTGCCGCCGCTGCTGCTGGGGGCCGCCCCGCAACCAGGTCCAACGCTGCCTGGATGTCGGCGCGCTGCTCTTGCACAGTTGCTTCCAGCCGCCGGATGGCCGCCTGCTGCGCTGCCACCTGCTTGTCCTTGGCACCCAGGGCCGCCTGCAAGGGTGGGTGGAGAGAGCGGCGGCAGCGGCTTGGGGCAGAGGGAGTGGTGGCAGCTTCGGCAGTAGATTAGTCAAGCCGCCCCTTGCCTCGAGCTGCCACTGACAGGTGCATACCCTGTCCCCACCTGCCATGTACTTGCAGGTCTGTTGAGGGCCGCCCCCTCTTACTTTGTGAGTTTGATCAATGCCATCATGCCAGCAACATGTAATGACCCCAGCATCAATAACAGCCTGAACGCCCCTCACCTGCGCCTGCGCCAGCTCGGCTTGGGCCTCCTGCAGCCGCCCCGCCAGGTCAGCGCAGCGCCGCCGTGCAGTGTCCAGCTCACCAGACAGCTGGGCAGCCTGGCTCTACGCAGCAGGAGGGTGCACTTCAAGGTTGGTCGGTAGGGCGTTGCTGCCTACCCACAGTCGCACGTGGCGGTACGCGGCTGCGGGAACAGCCGGCACAGCATTGCGTTCATGGAGCGCGGCACCCAACAACCCGCAGCTGCACCCACACACCTGCTGCTGCGTGGAGGCGGCCAGGGAGGCTGCCTCGCGGCTGTGCAGCTTGGCGGCTGCCTCGCCAAATGCCGCCTCATGGCGCTGCGCCAGGCCGCGCCACTTGGCCACCTGCAGTACACAACGTGGTAGAGCATCAACACAAATCTGCGCATGTGCTGACCGATGGGCATGTGCAGGCAGCAGCTCGCCCGTGCAATGTCTGTCGCAATTGCCATGCAATGCCGCCCAGCCGGCGTGCAAATATCAAACACCCAAGCCTGACCTCCTCCTGCAGCGCCGCGCGCTCGCGGCCAGCCGCCGCCAGCTTGTCCCTCAGCGCCGCCACCTGGCCCTGCAGCGCCTGCGCTGCTGCACGGTACTGCGGTACCACGGCATCCAGCTGCCGCATGGCCGCCTCCACCCGCCCGCTGCTGGCCGGCTCGGCAGCGCTGGAGGCCGCCGCTGCGGCGGCTCTAGCCTCGTTGGCGGCGGCCTGCTGCCGCGCCTCTGCTAGTGCGGCTCGAAGGCGTTGCACCTCGGCAGCCAGGCGAGCCTCCCTGCCTGCCGCTGAGGCGGCTGCAGCCACGCCGCTGCCGGCGCTGCAGGCGCCGCCTGCCGCCGAGCCCAGGCTTGCGCAGCTGGCCGGACTGGATGCGTTGGAGGGGACATTCTGGTCCTGCCAGTGCACCGCCTTCCGGCTGCCGTCTGGGGCGGTGAGCAGCAGCGGCGCAGGGTTGGCCACTGCTGTGCCCTCTGCACCCTCGCTGCCGCTGCCTCCGGCAAACAGGTCAGCTAGCTGCGCCAGCCCGGCAAACAGCTGCGAAAAGTGGCGGTGCAGCGCCTCGGGAGCCGCCACATGCTGCTGAGCTGCCGCCGCCCGCCTGCTGCCGCCAGGCAGCGGCGACTTGAGGGCAGGTGGTACTGCTGCCGGTGCCGCCGCTGCTGCTGCCACAGCCATTGGCATGGCCGCTGCCTGCAGGCCCTGCACCAGGCTGTGCAGGCGCTGCACTGCACGCTGCGCCTCCACTGAGCGGCGGTGCACCGAGCGCTCAACCTCAGCCAGCCGCCCTCGCAGCGCCTCCAGCCCGCTGCAGCTCTGGGCAGCCGTGGCATCAGCCTTGTCCTTGGCGCTGCGCCGCTCCTGCTCCAGCTTGGTGTTGACGTAGCGCAGCTGCGGCGGGGTTGGTGTTGGTGGGAGCACAAGGGGACGGTTTTGGAGGCGGCAGGGAGAGCGGCAGCCAGGCATGCATCTCGAACATGGTTTCTACAGGCGTTGGGCGGGCAGCGCCACCCAGAGTCTGATGTTCGACCCAAATGAGTAAGCACAACTTGCCAAGGCATCACGGCAGCTTCGCAAGCGGACTTCCCTGCCGCACGCCTCTCCCTGGCCGGCACCTGCTTGAGCTGCGCCTCAGCGCCCGCCCGCGCCTCCTCCGCCGCCTTGGCCGTCGCTGCCAGCCGCTCCCGCTTCTTTTCCTCCTGGCGCAGCGCCTCACGCAGGGCGCCCACGTCCCGGGTCAGCCCGCGCACCTGCGTGCAGAGAAAGAGCGGGAGGGGTGGCGTCGGGTTAGGTGGCGGCATGGCGGCGGCGGAGCGGCGGCGGCGGGGAGAGCGGCAGCGGCTGTTTATGCCGGGCGGGCGCTGGAAGGTTCGATGCTCGAACGTGAGACTCGGGGGATCCATGGACCACTCAAAATCGGGTGAGCTTGGGAAGCTGTCTCCGGCTGCGGCGGACGAATCGAGGGCTGCCCACCTGCGCCTGCAGCTTGGCCTCCATCGCAGCGGATCAGCCAGCCGCGCTGCGTGACCAGAGCCCGCCGGGTGGCGCCGCCCGCGAGTTCGCAAACAAACCGCCTCTGTGCGCCCCTGAGCAATGGCTGGCTCGAGCTGCGACTTTTGCAAGCAAGCAGAAAGGCGGAGCGTCCCACAGCTGCTACAGCATGCCGCCGCGCTGGCACGCGCATCGGCGTCCGACGGCGTGCCGGCGCCTGCCCGGGCATGCCCTCTCTCTGCACCCTGCTGCTCCTGCTGCTGCATGGGTGCACAGATAATCCCAGACTCGGTTACAACAATCAAACAATAGAGGGATTCAGCGGCAATACCAGTCAAAGCACCATTCCATTCACTCTCCCGCAGCAGCCAGCGGCAGCCGCCAGACGGCGTAGTGGTGGTTCAGGCTGCGCTGCGAGTGCAGCTTGAATGCGCCGCCCAGCGCGCCGTGCTGCGCATCCGGCACGCAGTAAATCACGCGGCGCAGGCGGGAGTGCACCAGCGCCATAGCGCACATGACGCACGGCTCATGCAGCAGGAAAGCCTCATAGCCGGTGCACAAGTAGGGCCGGGGCCCCGGGTCGGCCTTTGCTGCCGCCTCAGCTGCGCCTGCTGCCGCCTGGCTGTCTGCAGCTGTGGCACCTTGCGAGCCGTTGCCACTTGCTGCAGCGCCCTGCTGATTTGCATCCGCCATTGCAGCGGCAGTGCCAGCCGCGCCCTGCACATCAGCGCTGCCCTCTAGCCGCCGCCGCTTGCCATCTGCTGCATCGAGCGCGCCGCTGGCAGCATGCACCAGCCCAGCATGCGCAGGCGCTGCTGCTGTGCCTGCTGCAGCCTGTGCTTCAGCTGCACCCTCTGCCGTGCCCGCGGCTGCTGCTTCCTCTGCTCCTGCCATGGCCTCGCTGCTGCCTGGGCCATCTGCCTGCTGTGGCGGCCACACGCGCAGCTGCCACTCTGCCGCTGCGGCCACCGCCGCCATGGCGGCGTGCTGCAGTGGATGGGCGTGGCTGCAGTCGGCCGCCTGGGCAATCACTGCATCTCGCTGCGGATCCACAATAACGCACGCATTTGCTATGCAGCCGGCCGCACCGTTGGCTGCCGCCAGCTGCCAGGCTGTCGCCATGTGGCGCTGCATGGCTGCCACCTCAGTGGCGGACAGCTCTATGAGGTGCGGCAGGGCCGAGGCATCGGGGCAGCGCCAGGTCATGGGCCAGTGCCTGCCCCACTCCCTAAACTGCTCAAGCGTGATGGGCGCGTGCAGCGGCACCTGCGTTGGGAAGGTGGAATGCGGTTGCGTGTCGGCAGAGCGGCAGCGGGCCAACCCAACAGCTGCAGGTAGGGCGGTCAACAAGCAGGCGGGGGCAGCGCAGGGAGCAATGGAAAGCAGCCGGCGCTGGCACAGCCTGGCCGGCGCTGGCACCCACCTGGGCTATGAATGGCTGCAATCCATGCTGCTGCACAATGTCGGCTACCGCTGGCGGCAGGTCAGGCGCCTGCCCTGTGCCGCTGCTGCTGCTGCCATCAGCGCCGCTGCTGGGGCCGCAGCCCTCCCCCGCTGCCCCGCCGTTCGCCTGCTGCTGCTGCCGCTGCTGCTCCATGCTGGCGGGCTGGCCACCGTCCTCCTGCTGCCCTCCATCTCCAGCGTGCTGCCGCCAGTTGACACGGCAGAGCAGCACTTGCAGTGAGGCGCCCTGCTTGCGAACCCGCTTCAGGTGCTGCAGCCCGGTGAGCGGCGCCGCCGGCGCAAGCGCCTTCATGAGCGGCCCGCCCAGCCGAGGCTCCGCATCCACAGCCCACATGTCTAGCAGCACCAGGGAGGGCGCGCTGCTGGCCGGGATGGCCTCTGGCGGCCCGAATGAGGGCGGCATGTGCTGCTTAGTGGCCCGCTGGGCCGGGCGATTGCTGCAGAGCAATGCGATGTGGTTTATACGCCCAATGCATGGCGTTGCAAGGTGCCGCCGGATGCAGAGCGCAGCAGCACCGCAGCAAAGTTTGGTTGCGAGCATGCCGAGGCTTCTGCTGCAATCCACCAATCTACAGCATCGTCGCTGCGTTCATCCTGCTAGCGATCGGCAGCTTCTGCGTATCGCAGCGCAGGCGCGGGTGAGCAGCTTCCGCCAGGCAAGCCTCCTTGCGTTACTGGGCAGTCGACAGGGACCTATGCATTGATCAAAGCTCAGAGATCAGTCCACAGCCGCCAAACCGACCGCCGCTTACCCGCCGCCGCCGCTGCTGCCGCTGAACCGCCTGCTGCCGCCATGTGCTTCCACCGCCTGTAGACTCCAGTGATACAGCAGCAGCATGTCAGAAGAGCTGCCACCGCAGCAAGGCGCGGCTCCCCCTGCCCCACAAGAGCAACAGGAGCAGGGGAATGCGGCGCTGCAGGAGCGCATCGCATGGGCGGGGCGCATGCGGCAGCAGTTCAGCCCGGAGGGCATGTGCCGCCCTGACGGCTCAATAGACCAGGTACAATAACAGCATGGAGTGGCTGAAACATGTGACTCCCAGCTTGACAGCATGTTGAGACGCTGAGGCACTGCTCACCTGTGCCGTTGGGCCGCCACTTAGAGCAGCAGCTGCAGAAGTTGCAGGGCGCTGCTCCGTGCGCGGCCAGTGCAGCAGCACCTTAGGCATGGGCTGACAAGCACAGATGATGCTGCTGCTGCTGCTGATCCTGTGTCCCAGGACTTTTTCAAGCTCAAGCACATCATCATCCGGCTGCGGGACGAGGAGAAGTGGGGGCCCGCGCAGCGAGAAGCGCTGTACAAGGTAAGCAAGCATGCTTTCCTGATTGTTGTGAGCACATGTCCACTGGGATAGCACTGAACAGTGCGGCCGATTGCCCAGGGCTGCGTGAGGCAGTCGCTGAATGGCGGTCCACTGATGCGCCGCGCCTGCTGCGGACTGGAGCAATTTGGCGTGGGGCAAGTGGCGGGAGATGATGCACAGCAAAGGGGATGCATGCTGCTGTTGCTGTTGAAGCCAAGCCAGCCCAGCACTCCCTGCTGCAGGGCCTGGAGCAGTTTGGGGTGGGCAAGTGGCGGGAGATGATCCAAGCCTACCCCGAGCTGGCGCGCTACAAAGACACAGACGTGAGCCGCCATGCCCTTTGTTTGTGCGTCTCCCATGTAGAGAGTCGTCGTGCATGTGCGCTCCGTCTCAGAAGTGGAAGTTGTATTACCGTGCAGACTCTGGCGACAGGGCACTTGCAGCGAGCGGGCTGCACGGCACTGCTCTGCAGCCAGGGCCGCAGCGCCCTGGTGTGCTCGCCTCCACTCTGGCTGTGCCTCCCCACCACCTCACCCGCAGGTACGAGTGCATGCAGGGAGGCTGCTGGGCACGCAGTCCCTTGCACGGCATGTGGGGTGGAAAGGTGAGGCGCTGGCGCTGCTGATGCAGTTGGCATGTACTGTCGAAATGCTGTGCTCAACAGATACGCCTTGCTGGCAGCAAGGCCACGCATGTCGATAGATGTATAGCAGTATAGATGTATTGCTGCATTTGCTTTGACAGCCACACCCTTCCATGTGCCTCCCGCAGGCGACAAGGCAGCTGTGGATGCGCAGCGGGCGCTGCACCTCAAAGTTGCAGGCAAGCTTCAGCCCGGCACCGCCAGCCGTGCTGCCGCTGGCGCTCTTCAGGCTGTCTTGAGTCTGCCATGCACCTGGCCCCTCGAACAGCACTGCCCATCAGCGCCAACCCTGCACGCTCAACCGCTTGGTGCTGCATAAGCCGCTGAGCAACATGCCTCACCTGCGTCACACTTCAGTTTGTCGCCTGACACAGGCAACACAGTGCCTGCAAAACAATTGCTTACGCGACAACTGATCGCCTTTCATGTCCCTGCGCCTCATCCTTGCTGCAGAGGCCAAGCGCTGCCTGAAGAATGGCGTGCTGGCTTCAAACATGTTATCCTTGAGACCCATCGCCTGCCTTGCCAATCCCACCTTTCCGCAGAGGCCACGCGCTGCCTGAAGAACGGCGTGCTGGTCGAGAACGATGAGGGCAGCGTGGCGCGATACCTGCAAGAGCACCCAGATATCGCAGCGCAGATTGGCGTGCCTCGGCAATGAACCTGATAACAGCAACCACGACTGCCTGCGGTCGGGCAAGGTTGCAGACCGGCGTGCCGGCGACCCCTGCCTGCCGCTGCTGCGCATGGCAGTAGGTTGGTGGGTCGCAGCAGAGGGTATGGACTGCCTGCCGCAGTGCAAGGGACGCATCTGTCGTGCATGGCAGCAGGCTGCGATGCTCTGTAACACAGTAGGATCAGCTGCACCAGCAGAGGTGGCTCAGTTATAGTGGCGTTTTCGGATGTCACCCAAATGTCACGGGAATGTCACGAAAATGTCACGGGAATGTCACCGAATGTCACCGGATGTCACTCAATGTCACTCAATAACACCGGCTCCATTTTGCAGCATGTGGCTACTTGCGCGATGTTGCCACTGCACACCTGCGCCGTCAGCAGCATGCTGCATGCCGCCTTGCTGTCGCTGGGTACATGCGCCGTGTGGTGAGGCTGGCTACATGGGTCACGGTTCCACTGGGCGACCAGCTGACATGTTCCTAAGCCCGTGTGACAGAGCTAAGCTGAAAATGCGCGCGTGGTGAGCTGCCAGCCGGCCAGATCTGGCCGCCGCCTCCGCCGCGCTGTGGTCGGCGCTGCGCTGCGCCGCCGACGCGTCTCGGGCCGCACGCGTGGCGGTCCCGTCCGGCGGCTGCAGGTGCACAAAGCATCGTAAACCGCATCAGAAGCACCAATTCACTCTCCCTGCTACCCCCTGCACGGCCTCCTGCAGCAAGCCCACCCGCCCTCCTCACAGCCACACCCAGCCATGCCTTCCTCCTCCTCCATGGCCCTCTGCAGCACTGCCGGTGAGTTTGCAGCGGACACCTGTGTGCGCGTCGCTGCCTCCAGCCACAGCAGCCGCCCTTCCTCTCCTCTCCAAGCCCTCACGCGCTTGCCCCTCCGCGTCCGCCCCCTGCAGTGCGCGCCAAGGTGTGCGTGAAGACCCGCAACGCGGCAGCGCCCTTGCTGCAGGCCCAGGCCAACAAGGTGAGGCCGCCCGCCGCCGCCGCCGCCGCCGGTGCCCTGCCGCCTGCATGGTCCAGATCTCACAGGCCTCTCTCACTCCTGTCGCCGCACTCACCTGCATCTCCTCCTCTCCCATGCTTACCGCCTCGCAGAAGGAGTACTCCCGCACCCTGTCCCACTGCGACGGCGGCTGCATCGCCGCCGTGCACCCTGACCAGGCGGCCGCGGCCCTGGCCACCGCCGGCGCCGGCGCCTTCCCCACCCTGGGCGGCCGCACCCCTTCCGCCCCTGCTCCCCTGCCCGGCGCCTGGGCCGCCCGCCAGCTACAGCAGCACATTGCTACGGTCAGCACCGACGCCGTCGATGTGCACCCCAAGGCGGCCGCCCCCGCCCAGCCGTATGTGCCTCCCGCCCTCCGCGCTGGCGCCTGCGCCGACACTCTGGCCGGCTGCCCCATGCCGCGCCCTGCTGTCCCCACACCCGCTCCACTCTGCCAGCCGTACATCCCTCCGTACCGCCGCACCGCCGAGCAGCAGGCCGGTGCTGCCGCCGCACCCCGCCCCGGCCGCCCCTGCCCCTTCCCCGCTCTCACTGCCGGCCCGCTGCCTGCCCCGCTGCCCGTCCCTCTGCCGCTCTACCGCCTGGCCCTGCTCAGCACCAGCCAGCCTCTGGCTGTGTGTGGTACGTGCGCTGCTGAGCCGGCATTTTCTTATCCCCGCTGCGCCAAGCGGGCTTGCTTGTTGTTGCTCCTTTGGCCGTTGATAAGCTTTGACTTACCGCCCCTTGCTCACCTCGCATGTACCGATACCCCTGTCCGTCCTTTGTTTGTCCGTCCTTTGGTTGTTTTCCCTCACATACCACACTATTTCATACCGGATATGCCTCCAAACATCATTTATATCCTGTCACAAATGCTCTGCTCAGTTGGTCAGGTGCATTGCTGGAGGGCACAGGTAATGGCTCTTGCTTGCCATGGCACCAACGCCTGCTTGCCGTAATTAATGTTTCGGGGAGGCATGCTGTTGCATTACACTCGCATCGAATTGAGCCTGCAAAGCGCAGCGGCCAGACTGCACAGCGGCGGCACAATGGCGGCCGGAGATGTTGTGCATCCAAAACAATCATGCAATGAGAGGTGGTGGGTGGGCAGGACAGAGGTATGCAGCTCAAAGCAGTGACGCATACCTTGCGGCAGAATTGAGCGGCAGAACTGAAGCGAGATACAGCAGGGCAGGGGCCAGAAGTGGTGGGCGCTCACTGCCCAAATACGACAGGTGCAGGCCCTAAAAAAGTGATGGTTAGCTGGGCAGTTTGGGGCAAGGCAGCATCGGAGGCAAAGATTGGGGGTGCAGCAGCAGGGCATGGCTGTGCATGGTTGGTGGTGGGCGCAGTGCAGCAATGAAAGTAAAGGCAGGTTGGGGAACAACAGCTGCGCTCAAAACTGGTCTGACGAATCAGAGCTCAACAAAACCAAATGCAGGCAGGCATACAAAACTGGAGAGCCGCAGCATAGGCAGCTTGCGGTCGATCGTTCATCAACACTTGGTCGTTGGATACATTGGGGTTTCGTGGTGGCGCGGCAGCAGCCGCTTCAATTAGCAGCGCTGCGCAGGAGGCGCAGCAGGCGAGCCGACTCAGCGGCCGCCGCCTTCTGCAGGTGGCGCCACTCTGACCGCTTGGCAAAGCCAGCGGCAAAGGCCGTAAAATCAGCGCTGCCTGGCCATGGCCGCCCGGCCTTGCCGGCCAGCCGCTGCATGTGTGAGAGCAGCTGCTCCTGTGGCAGTGTGGCCACATCATCCAGGTTGAGGCCCGCTGGGCGCGCTGTGGTCAACGCACTCTGCGCGCTGTGCTCTGCAGCCTCAGATGCTGCCTCAGCTGGCGCTGGGGCGACTATACCGGCAGGCGTGTCGTCCGGGGGGCTGCCCGCGCCGCTAGCCGCTGCTTCGTTGCTAGCGGGAGCAGCATCAACCGGCAAGCCGAGCGTCTCTGCATAGCTGAGCCGGCAGGCCAAGCTCTTCGCATCGCCGCTGGCGGCAGGCGCCAGCAGCTCGTACACCTCTGCAGCGCTGAGCCCAAAGCAGACCTGGAGCAGCAGGCGGGTGGCCACGCAGGCCGGTTCCGCCAGCTCAGCGCACAGCAGCTGGGGGCGGCGCATGGCCAGGCCGCGGGGGTGGGACACCCACAGCAGGCCCAGCGTAGCTTCAGAGCGGCGGCGGGTGCGTGGATCGGAGGCCAGCAGCTCGGGGCAGGCCAAGACCAGCTGTCGAGCCTCTGCCTCGCCATACTCCTGGGTAAATCGGAAAGAAGTGGGCAGGAAGGCAGAAAGGATGGTGAGTGGCAGGAAAGGTGGGATGGTGGGGCACAACAAGCAGTGGCGGCCGGTTGCCCGTAGGCCAACACTCACACACTGCCGCAGAGCAAGACACCAGCATCGTTCCGCGCGGCCCAGCCGACCCCAGCGAACACCCACCCTGAGCAACTCACCCCAGCCAGGCCGGAGGCGGCGTGCGTCAGCTCCTCTATGCATTCCGCTAGGTTGGCCAGGGCGGCCGGGCAGGCTGCCGCCAGCTCAGCGAACTGCTTGCCACTCATCCCCAGTTCTTCTGCCAGAGCGGCCGCCTGCTCCTCCAATGTTTCAGGCGGCAGCGCCAGCAGGCTGGCATCTCGGCGCACCGCCGCCGCCAGCTGGGCTGCCGACAGGCCCAGGCTGCTGCTCAGATAGGCTGCCCGGCGGTGCAGCTCGGCCGGCCGCACTGCCAGCAGGGCCGATGCTGCTCCCGGCTGCTCCCGCAGCAGAGCGGCCGCCGGCTGAAGCTGCAGCTGTGCTGCACTGGGAAGCTCGCTGTTGCTGTTGCTGTTGCTGCTGCCGCCTGTCTCACTGCCGCCTGCTGAGAGCAGGTCTGCGAGTGCGGCCAGGCTGGGCGCCAAGCTTGTGCTGCCGGCCACTACCGGGCTCCGCTCGAAGCAGCGCAGAGCCTCTGCAGCGTTCAGGCCAGCTTCCATGAGCTCAGCCATGAGCTGCGCCGCATGGGCAGCTGGCGGCTTGCTGAAGAGGGGCAGGCAGCGGCGCAGGGTGGCAGCCAGCAGGGGCAGCGGCACTCCCAGCGAGCGCATGTGCTGCGCCACCTGGCAGCCGTGGGCTAGCACCGCCTGCCGCGTCGCCGGAGGCAGGCAGCGCACGGCTTGTGAGAGAGGGGCTGCGTCGGCGCCGCACATGACGGCCAGCGGCGCCAGAGCAGCGGCCAGGTCTAAAGCGGCAGGCGGCAGGCCGCAGGCCGGCCATGCACTGCTGTTGCTGCTGCTCCTGCTGCTTCCGCTGCTGCTGCTGCTGCGCTCTTTCATGGCCCACCATCGCCGCGGGTCGTTGGCTGCATACTGCTTGGCAGCCTTGGGTGGCGCGGAGGCAGGAGCTGCGGCAGCGCTGGCGGCGGGGTTGAGCGGCACCCGCTGGGGACGCCGCGGGACTCGAATGCACGGCAGGCAGTGGTCGTGCGACACTGTCACAGCACGCATGGCGCCTGCAGGGCGAGAAATACAGCGGGGGCAGCACGGGCCTTGTGGGACTGCTCGTGGGAGGCCGCGATTCCCAGCGCAGGCGTGTTCGACACGCTTGGCAAGCATCACCGACACGATTGCTAGCAGTGCGCTGACCCGCAAGCACGCCTGGGCGCTTCAGGTGAGGCGACCACACTGTGAAAGCGGGCAAGTGGGCCACAGTTCACCCAAGCGATGTGATATAGTGATCGCAAGAATGCGCCGCCGCGGCGCCAGAGCGCTGACGTCATGAGGTGATGCGGCCGCCGGTGAGGCGGCGGCAGCGGAGCGACGACGGCTCCGGGCAGCTGCTCAACATTTGGCACCGAATTGAGACGGTGCACAGTGCATCACATTTGACAGTGGTGTCGATGAGATGGCGCTGTGCATGTGCCGGCTTGCACAGGCCGTGCCGGATGACGCATGGCGCGAGCTTCTGCTGTGCTTGAGACTGCCGCTCTCCCTGCCTTTGCCCACTTGCATGCTCGTCCGCTGCGGTGGAGCCGCGTGGATGGCGCAGCAGCTGCAGCAACATCTGGCACGCCAAGCTCAGCGACTTAGCTAAGCGACTTCCCGTCAATGGTTGCTACTCAAACCCCTGCACCAGGTGTGGTTTACATGCAAAGCAAGCAAGGCAGGGAAGCAGGTGTTGGCCAACGGCATTGGTCAAGGCAGAGGGGTGAACCATGGAAAATGTCACAGAATGCAAACGCCTCTCAGAAGAGGGTGATGGTTGCGGTGGCTGGGGCCAAGATGTGGGTCGTCAACCGAACATGGCAGCTGCGGAAGTATAATAAGCAAAGGGGTGAAGCATTAGCATAGCAGGCAATGCAGCAACTGCTTTGGTTGCGCGGCGGGCATATTGCGGTGCTGCGATTTGGACGGGGCTGCCCCGGTGCTGCCCAATGGCTCAAGGTTGGGCCAGCACCGGAGGCAGGCTCCTCGGCTGTGCTGCTGCCGTCGGCAATTCAAGCTCGGTTTGCCGGTGGAGTTCTGTGATTGCAGGCTGTCTTTTACTTCTTAGCTGCCTCCGCCACCACAGACTGCAGGGGATGGGGTGCGGAGGGCGGGAGGCAGTTTCAATTGGGAGCTGCTGCTATGCCTGGGTTGTGCAAGCGAGCAAACGAGCGCCGGCAAGCAAGCGATCGATCGGCCACGCACTGCGCCAGCTGGGCATCAAGCCGCCTGCACCACAATCCGCCCCATCTCAGTAAATCATGCCACACTCAGTCGAGGCGGTGCTGACTAGTGTGACCCACCGCACAACAAGCTGCGCTGCACCTGCCAGGCATTGACATCGACCGAGTTGCTTGCCCAGAGACGGACGAACTACATCACACCCAAACCAACCAAAAGGTTTGCCTCGTGTACTGTCTCAAAGCGCACCTCCCAGGGGCCCCAGGCGCTGACGTCGACCGAGTTACGGGCGCGGGCGCGGAACTCATACTCCTTGCCGACCACGAAGCCAGAGGAGAAGTTGAAAAACACCTGCGGGCAGCACAGGGGGGTTGAGAGGCGTGGCGCAAGTGAGTGAAGCAGGCATGAATGCCAGTTCCTGGGGAGTAGCGGTCCACAAACACTGCTACGCACTGACGGCTTGCCAGAGAATTGCAAAACCAGCCTTGCCTGGGCGGTTGGGTCCTCAGGATCAGGGGTGCCCGCTCCCTTGGTGCGCAGGACGACCTTGGTGGTGCCCTTCAGCCGGCCCTCCAGCTCGAATGTAAAGGGGGCTGCAGGCAGGTGGGACAGGCACAGAGGGTTTGAGGGCAGCGGCAGCAGTTGCAAGGCAAGGGTGAGACTAGGAAGGACGGCAAGCAAGGCTGGGCCTGAGCACAAGACCTGAAGCAATGAAGCACCCGCTGCCCTACAGAAATTGGTGCAGCACAGCCTTGCTCACCGTAGCCCTGGGGCAGCGCGACATACACCCGCAGCTTGCCGCTGTCAATGAAGCCGCCCTGCAGGCAGGCGAGGTGGAGGCACGTCTCTATTAGTCGGGCCAGTTGCTGGCTTTGCGCCGTGCATCTATCTATCCAGTCCCGCACAGGTTGCAGTGAGCACTGTCGTCAAAAACATTTTAAGCCCAGCGCTGCAGCTGCAAACCACCCACCACTCCCCACCCTACCCACCACGGCGGGCGCGGTGGGCGACACAATGGTGAAGATGAAGGTGGGCACAAATCACAGTAGCATTGTTGAAAGCCCTAACACCTGCTGAACTGCCCCTCTACCCACCAGCACGGCGGGCGCGGTGGGTGACACAATGGTGAAGATGAAGGTGGGTGCCGCTGGGATGCCGTCAAACACGGTGAAGGGCTGGGCGGAGCACTGGGTGCGGCTGAAGCCCAGGAAGCGGTAGGGGCAGGAGTTGGACTGCAGGAAGGGGGATGGCAACAGAAAAAAGGTTACAAATGAGCACAGTTCTGTGTTGTGCGCTGGTTGGGAGGGGCAGTTGAATGCATTGCTCAAGCCCTGAAACAAGCAGGAGATGATAGGCGAACACAGGCGTGCGACACAGGTCCCAGCAGCCAAAACCCCTTTGTTTGCGGACCGCAAATGCAGTGCCAACCACAGCCCAGCTCACGTTCTTCATGATGTAAAACTGGTCCAGCGCGGACACAGAGGGCTTGGGGGTCAGGAACCACTTCTGGTCCAGCTGCGGCACGCAAGGGGAGGAACCAGGCCAGCGGGCGTCGGTTGGTTGGTGGCTTTGTTGCGTGGCAGATTGCAGGTGGGGAGGCGCTTCTGGTCCAGCTGCGGCCGGCAGTAAAGGGGCGCCAAAAATGCTTGGCTCAGCCCCATTTCTAGCCACATGATGCACACAGCTGCTAGCCACACTGTAGCCAGGCTCGGCTCAGCCCGCCGAGTTGTGAGGGCGGCGTGTGGCCTGAGATTTGGACGTGGTGGGCCCGAGGCACAGCAAGCAGAGAGGGCCGCAGAGCAGGTAGGCAGCGCGGCACGGCAGCAGCAGCATGCGCAGCAGCAGCAGGCAAAGCAGCAGCATGCACAGCAGCAGCAGGCAAAGCAGCAACATGCACAGAAAGCAGCAGCAAGCATAGCAGCAGCAGCAGAGCAGCAGCGTGGCATATCAGGAGGAGCAGCAGCACACAACACGCACCTTGGGCTCAGTGCGCGACAGGGAGGCCGGGATGTTGGGCTTGCACACCGGGTTGTTGGGGTTGAACTGGGACAGCCAGGAGGGCTGCCGCGTCTGCGCCTTGCCGTAATTCTGCGGTGGATGAGGAAGGCAAGCAAGCAGCGAGACAGACCTCAGCAGCCACTACAAGAGGCAACGAGGCTGGCTGGCGATGGGGGCGGTGAGACACTCTTGAAGCAGGTGCTGTCTGCAGCTGAGAGAGGCATCAATGGCCTGTTTGCGGAATTGCAACTGCAGCGGACCTGGATGTTAATGGGGACATTCAGCACGTTGAAGTCGCCGCCGTTGCGCACGATCCAAAAGCCCCACCAGCTGGTGGGGTAGTTGGGCGTCAGCCCGAGAGTATCCCTGCCCGCGTACGCAGTCAGGTAGCCTGCGGGGGATGGGGTGGTTGGGATGCAACCAGTCGTGGCTCTGGAATACGAGGCTGCAAAGGCTCGGCGGCGGGCCTGCCAGCTGATACCACATTTTAACCATTGGGTGGCGGCCGCCAGGCTGCTGCATGCGGCGCCGCACCATTCTTGCTGTCTGGGCAGCTGGGGCGCGACTGCAGCTTGATTGTGTAGATACCGGGCTGCAGCTGGCCGTTCTGTGCAAGTGCGCCTGCAGGGTGGGGGACGGCAGCCGCACAAGCGTCAGGGACGGGCTCGCAGCGGCGGCGGCGGGCAGAGGTGAACGGTCGGGACCATGCGGCGGCGGCATTGTACGCCGAGCTGCCCATTCAATGCAGTGGAGCAACGCTGCCGCACGCCGCTGCCTGCAGCGACGGGGGGACAACTCGGAACCGCGGGTGCCGAGCGCGGGCAGCGCCCACCGCATCGCCAGCGGCTTCAGCAGGCTGTGAACAGCTGCGACGGCGCGCTGCAAGCCGCTCCAGCGCCCCAGCCCGCGGTGGGCCGGGCGCGGCGCTGCCGCAGGGTTCGGGGCCCCTCCCGCCGTCAATTGGCGGTCCAGCAGGACTGCAGGCTCGATCGAAACCCACCTGATAGGCAGGCGACCGCCAGCAGCAGCGGGAGCAGGCTTGCGCGCATGGCTGGGGCCGTTCCTTTGGTTCTGAGGGCAGCAGCACGAGCGCAGCCTGTCAGGTAAAAATGTGGCGCAGGTGGGACGGAGCGGGGGGCTGTGATGGGTGGCCTCCGTCAGCCGAAATGCGCTACGCGGCTAGATGGCGCTCAGCTGGGCCCTAATGAAGCGCCTGCTAGGCCTGCAGTGCAATTGGGAGACAGGCCCTGCGCTGGAGCATTCGCGCCGCGGCCCTGCGCCGCGGTACAGCGCTCGCTCGGCAGGGACGGCTGCAGCTTGGCATTGCACATCGGCAGCTCACATTCGGGTCAGAAAATACAGGGTGCAGTCAGATGAGGGGAATGCGAGGATGTGATGCCGATGCCGCGCGCTGTAAGGCCGAGGAGGGATGCGCGGTGGCCGGCGCAAGGCGGCAGGTGCCGTTCCCGCCGCCGCTCGCCTCGCCAGGCGGGCGCCGCTCACATGCCCTCGCGCTGCCGCGGCGCCGCACGAATGATGTCGTCCACCTGTTGAGTGGAAGGGCGGAGTGAGGTGTAGGGAGAGAGAACGACACAGGGTGCACACGAGCATGCAGAATAGTACAAGCAGGGCCGTGCCGCTTTGCCTCGACAGCCGTTCCCAGCCATCGCCTCGCCCCCCTTCCTGCCGCAGCCAAGGCCCCCACAGACAGCAGCCACTTAGCCTGCAGTCGAGCTGCGATAAAATCAACCCAGCACCCACAGACAGCTTCGGTCAGCAATGGAGCACCATATACAACTGAACCCAGCACCCACCCGCAGAATCATCTCGGCCGCCTCAGTGGCCGACAGCAGCGCCGCGTGCTTCACCTTGAACGCCTCAAAGATGCCCAGCTGCGCATTGGAAATGGGTGCAGCAGTGCGGATGATGACAGAGTGAGCAGCGGGCTGTGCAGAGTGAGGAGCACGGTGCTGCGCCGAGAGCGCCTCCCTCCCTCCCTGGAGTTTGGTGAATTTGTACTTCTGACCCGCATTCCCAGCCTGTATGCACTGTCCCCACCTGCCGCATGTCGCCCACGCCGCCCGTCACCACATCCACGCCCGCTGCCGCCGCCTCTGGGTCTGCCGCGTGCGCCGCCCGCATCTGGCTCACAATCTCGGCAGAGTCCAGGCCTGTTGGGGTGCCAATGTGGGTGGCGCTTAGTCTGGTGCAGCACACCCAGGGCACCGGACACCACAGGCGCTGCCCACCAGCATTGTCGCAAAACGATAGGTTCTGGCGCAGCGCAACACAACCCCCAGCTTATAGGAGGAGAAGGCAGGCAACAGGCAGGCGCGGCTTCAAAGCCACATGCTGCTACAAATGGGCAGCAGACCCACACATTGCGCACCGGCGTTGTCGCAGATGATGGTGGGTATCTGGCGCAGCACACGCACAGTGCATCACCCCAATTATTGCAGAATGAAACAGCAAAGCCACTCGTTTCTCACCAGCGTTGTCGCAGATGATGGTGGGTATCTGGCGCAGCGCGCGCGCAAAGGCGGCCATGGCCAGCGACTTCTTTCCAGGGGTGCGCGCCGCCAGCTCATCCACCACGCGCGCCATCTGCACAGTTGGCAGAGAAATGGGTCAAGTTTCCAGTGGGGGCTTTGCACAGCAGCTGTTCACCAACTGTGCCGCCAGCTCGTCCATCACGCGCGCCATCTGCACAGTTGGACGGACATGGGCATGAGTTTCATTGTTGTAAGGGTGATTTGCTATGACTGTTCACCAACTGAGCCGCCAGCTCGTCCACCACGCGCGCCATCTGCGAAGGCAAGTTGGCGTCATTTCACAAAAAGCTGAGCTCAGAGAGTCACTGGTGCTGAGGGTGAGGCATCGCCGCCCAGCCGCCCAGCCGCCCAGCCGCCCGGAGCCCTGCCGGCCACCCCACCCAAACACCCACCCCTCACGCACACAACTGCACACAACTAAGCAGACCTGCATCAAGCCAACCAGCACACCTGCATCTCCGCCCAGCCGCCGCCCAGCAGGACGCGCGAGTCGCGCACGGTCTGGCTCAGCACGCACAGCGCGTCGTGCAGCGAGCGCTCCGCCTCGTCCAGCACGTGGTGGCCTGCAGGGCCGAATAATGTGATAAGAAAGATGCATCATACACAATGCAGAAAAGCTTGATCGACATAGCGTGAAATGAAGCAGCCAGCGCACCGCCTCGTCCAGCACGTGGTGGCCTGCAGGGCCGAATAATGTGATAAGAAAAGATGCATCAAAACACAATGGGAAAAGCTTGATCGACATAGGGTGAGATGAAGCAACCAGCGCTCCGCCTCGTCCAGCACGTGGTGGCCTGGGGGGCAAGTAAATCAATCAAACGCTCAAGTGCAAAGTGTAAAGCGAAAACTGCATTGAACGCTCCGCCTCGTCCAGCACGTGGTGGCCTGCAGTTGTGGTGTAAGCATTGGTTATGAACAGGTACATCAACAAGTCGAGAGGCAGAGCGGTCCAAGGACACAGCAAGCCCCTGCGCAGAGCATGGGCGGCCAGATGGCAGCCAGAGAAGCCTGCCCACACTTACTCCCTTTGGTGACATGCTGTTAAAGCAAATGCATGCGCACTACCACCGCCATCGCACCATGCATGCCCCAACCTACTGCCCAGCCCCTCAGTAAGCCACCCTCCCCACACTCACTCGCGCCGCGCAGCACGATGGTGCAGGCCTCGTTGAGCGCGCAGCCGCTGAAGTGGATCATGCGGTCCTCCCCAATCATCATCTCCTCAATGACCTGCAAAAAAGAAATAAATCGTACGCAAAGAAAAATGGACAATCAATTGCAGTAGTGGATCATGCGGTCCTCGCCAATCATCATCTCCTCAATGACCTGAGGATGGAACGAGTGCAGAAATTTCAAACGAGCAGCCTCTAGGAGTGCGAAGTGGATCACTGTGCGGTCCTCACCGGCTGGCTGTGAGCCAGACCACAACCCAGCCGGGTTGCCCCGCACCTTGCAGTGACCCAGCTTCACGCTGCCGGGGTCATCAAATGTGCTCGTGATCTCGCCGCCTGCAACGCACAAGAGGTGCAGCGGTGAGCAACAAGCCGGGCAGCAAAAACCGCCGCTCAACGCACTCATAACTGGCCACAGAGCGCCCCCATGTGGGACCCTGAGCTGCACGACAGAGCTTCTTTAGGCATGTTTTGTTCCTCACCAGTGACCAGCGCCAGCCGCTCGATGCCGTCAAAGTCGGCGTGCTCGATCGCCATGATGCCCGCGTCCGCAAACAGCTGCTCCGGGAAGTTGTAGATGAGCTGCAGGGAAGAGATTGGACACAATGGAAAGGGTGTTAGAGCCTGCGCAAGCGATCAACCTGCCCCTCCGCAAACAGCTGCTCCGGGTGGCGGTAGACGAAGCGCAGCAGACTGCAGCCGATATATGGGTCGAAGGCGTGCAAATCGGGCAGTGTAAAGCAGTAGACAGCTGCTAGCAGCACCCAGAGCTGCTCTGCAATAAGTGAACGAGCCCCACACCTGGCGGTTGACGAAGCAGTTGATGCCGTGCGCCACGATCTTCTCGCACTTTTGCCGCATCTTGTCCTTCTCGGCCGCCTCAATGTCGGCCACCTGGATTGGGAATCAAGGGGGTTATGTTTTGAGTCAAGTATGGGGCGATGAGACAATAAACCTGTGCATTAGCTGAGAGCATCTTCTCCTTCTCTGCACTTGCAAAGTGGCAAGCTGCCGCCCACCTTCGCCATGCTGTCCACCCGTACGCGCGCGCCGTAGATCTTGATCTTGTCCGTGTCCATGGCTGCATGTGGGATGAAAGGTGTCAAACATTTCAAGCCATAAGGCAAAATGAAACAGCACAGCGAGCGATGGTCTCGTCCGTGTCCATGGCTGCACCAGGGGGTACCAGAGGGAGCAATTGGCACACAAGTCGGAGACCGGGGCACGCGCAAGCGGGAGACATACGGCAGGGTGTCAGCAGGAACGGCAGCTGCGCACACGCGGGCAGCTGCGCACCCGTGTTTGCCACCAGGATCTTGGTGTCCTCTATCCCCTTGGGCTGCCCTACTCACTACGACACACACACACACACACACCCTAGCCCTGACTATCGATTCATGCAACCCATCTCACCCGTGTTTGCCACCAGGATCTTGGCATCGTCTATCCGCTTGGGCTGCCCCACGCCGATGCGCTTGTCCAGGATGAAGCCCTCGTCCAGGAAGGAGTCCTGCAATACATAATTAGAAACAGCTTAGTGCGCAGCGCTGTGTATTGCTGTGCACTGCCTTGTCCAGGATGAAGCGCTCGTCCAGGAACGAGTCCTGCAGTGGTGAGGATATGAGGCAAGGCAGAGGGTTTGGGAGCAGTCTAAAGGAAACAGGAAGCTGTGGCCTGTTTGGGAAAGAGCCCTGCGGCGGTCAAAAAATGGCCTCAAAAACAGGCATGTAACCCAACGGCTTTGAAGACCACTTGGTTGCTCAGCGGCATGTGCCACACTGCTGGTGGTTCTGCTGCCAGCTGTTTATGCTGCAGAACACCACCACAAGTGTGTCGCACCTTGATGGTGCCTCCGGGCTTCTTGATGATCTGCAGCGCCGAGGTGCGGGGCAGGGGAGCATGCGGGTCAGGCCAGAGGAGGCGCGGACAGGGTGCAGGGCGGGACCAGGGAATGGTGCGAGTGCGGCAGGGGTGGTGGCGTCGCAAGAGAGGTACAGCACAGCGCCACAGTTCACGCATACACTTCAACCCATCAAACAAACAGGCTATTGGTTGGACAGCCCACCTGGATGGCGTCCAGGTTGGTGGAGCCCTTGAGGCGCAGCACCGCGTCCACCGCCAGCTCGGCAAAGTGCTCCTTCTCTGCTTGGACATGGAATGCATCAGCAACAAGTAAATGATGCGCAGCAGACGTCGATACGAATGCAGTCCGCCCTCTGCTTCAGGAGTAGGGTCAGCAGCTACTGCTGTGCTTGGCAGCAGCAACATTTGTGCAGCAAAATTCCCTGCGCAGCAGCCAACCAGCGCCAGGCAAACCAAGCGCACCCTGCGCCAGGACCTTGCTGCTCAGCTAGCGGCAAGCAAAACGAAGGCAGCAGGTGAGGAGCAGGGGAAAAACAGCAAACCAAGCCGCACCCTGCGTCAAGATCTTGCTGCTCAGCGTGGTCTTGGCGATGTTGATCAGGTCGCGCCGGAAGGCCTGCAGAAGCGCAGAAGGGCGGCGGTGGTCATCCATCGCGCAGCCCATGGGAGTCTGGCCCAACAGGCACAGCTTGCGAGGGCAGGCCGCATGCACAGCAGCAGCACACAGCCGCACAGCTGGGCAGAAATGGAGGTCAATGCGCACCTCAGGGTCATCCTTGTTGTCTGCTGCAATGGCCACCAGCCGCTGCCGCGCCGCCTCTGCCGCCTCGCGGAAGCCTGTGACAGAGGCAAGGCGATAGGGTGGGAACAGTGGCTCAGAACGGGAGGAGCTCTGAGCTGCGGAATGGCACTCCATGCAGCAAGCATACGCGTCTTGACAGGCGCCTGTTGTGCACCACAGGCGAGCAAGTACTTGCAGCAGCAGTGCAGACATGCACCTGGCGTCAGCTGTCTGCATGCCCAAGCAATTGGATGGCATCGACAACCACAGCATGTGTGGAGCAGCAGCACGTGTAGCAGCAGCTGCAGCAGCAACAAGCAGCAAGAGCAACGCAGCAGCAGGAGCAACGCAGCAGCGCCCCTCCTGCCTGCCACGAGGAGACAAACCGCCCTCAGGTTGGATAATTAATGATAAAGCACTGTCTACCCACCCGCGATGATGACCATGGGATGGATCTTCTGGTTCACCAGCTGCTCCGCCTCGCGCAGCAGCTCGCCCGCCAGGACCACCACGCTGGTGGTGCCGTCCCCAACCTGCGTTCAGGACAGGGCACATGTTAGTCGGCAGGCAAACAAAGAAGCAGCAGCTTCCCTGCCAGCACCACCACGCTGGTGGTACCGTCTCCAACCTGCGTTTGCAGATGACAGCAGCTTATGCACAGCTTGACAGGCAGAAATGAGGGCATTGCGGCTGCCAGGAGCACCTGCGGATCGATGCAGCGAAGCAGCACGCACATTGGCAGGCAGGCGGCAGACCTACCGACGCGTCCAGCAGCCTGCGCTGCCAGCACCCACCAGCAACTACAAAACGGTCCTGCATGCTTTACTGAGACCGAGTAGCATAAACACAAATGCAACAGTTCAGCACCCACCTCGTCGTCCTGCGTCTTGCTAATGTCCACCAGCACCTTTGCCGCTGGGTTGTCCACATAAACCGACTTGAGAATGGTGGCGCCGTCATTGGTCACCGTCACCTCCCGCCCCCGGCTCAGGCTCTGCAGGATCTTGTCCTGTGGGCAGGGCAGGGCAGCAGCGGAGGCAGAGGTGTTCGGCAGGCCCTTGTGCAGCGGCGCGGCTCGGCGGCAGGCACAGAGTGGCGGGTGGCGGCGGGTGGGCGCGGCGGCGCCGCTGCAGGCAACGCAGCAGGCATGGGCGGCGCCCTTCAGCCTGCCCGTGTCCTTCTGGGCAGCCACGCACCATGCCCTTGGGCCCCAGCGTGCTCTTGACGAGGTCGGCGATGGCCATCGCGCCCACGAAGCTCGCCTGCGGCCACGGGCATTGGGAATCGAATGTACGGTGCTGCCAGGCACACGAGCGACCCGTGATCGAGCGCCAAGCGGCCCCTGGCGCTCACCAGGCGCGCCGTCTCGCCCTTGTCCTCCTGGGCGCCCGCCGCTAGCACGGATTGCGTGAAGTTCGATGGGATCTGCGCAGTAGGAAGCGGGAGGTGAGGCGTTGCCGCCCGCAAAACCAAGTTGACCGGCGGCGCTCGGGAGCAGACTGCAGGCGCTTAGACTCACCGCCATGGCTTCTTCCTTAATGCCCGACGTTCCAATTGGCGTCGGGGGCCCTGCAAGGGGCGAGGCAACGCTTGGGGCCTGCATGGGTGCTTGCCAGGTAGGCAGCGGCCGAGTGGGCCATCCCAGCAGCCGCATGCCCCGCCACTTGGTGCCGGTCTGCTGGAAGCGTACAGCAGCCCCTCCTCGCTGCCAGCCGCGCCGCTATCGCAATGGCTTCCCTTCTGTGCGCGCAGCTGTCCACGCTGCGCATCTCCGCGCGGGTGAGCATCGACAAGTTTGTGGGCAGTGCGATGGGGCGCCCTGCTGGCCCGGGCCCCGCTCGGCACTGGCGCCGCGCCCTGGGCGGCCCTGCCGCCGCCTGCCGCCGTGCATTGTGCTTTTGTGCAGCTCTCGATGGCATGGCGTGGGCAGCCGGGCCGCTCTGTGGCACCCATGCTGCCGCTCCTGCCCCCTCCCTGCAGGCGCCCAAGCCCTTCGCGGCCGCCCAGCGCCTGGCTTCCAGCGCCAACGGCATCGCAGCAGCCCCGCGGCCCGTGCTGGCCGCCCGCAGCAAGCAGCAGCAGCAGCAGGCGGCCGCGCCGGCGCTCGAGGTGGTCGCCGCCGACGGCCCCCGCGGCATGAAGCTGAAGAGCCGCAAGGCAAGGCTGTGCATACAATGGATGTGCAGATAGCACTGCTGACAGCGTAACTGATGCAATGGGGCAGTTGGAGTGCCGATGCCCGCCCCGCTGCTGCACATCGGACCGATTCCCGTTGCATTGCGCTCGGCGTCCGTCTCTCGAGCCGCGCCTCGTCATGCCGTGCTCTTTAGCTCATTCACCGCATTGCCCTCCCACATCTTGCTGCTGCGCAGTCCGCGGCCAAGCGGTACAAGATCACTGGCAGCGGCAAGGTGATGGTGCGCCGCGCCGGCAAGCAGCACCTGAACGAGAAGCAGAGCCGCAAGACCAAGCGCAACCTGGGGTGAGTGATGGACTGTGACTGTCCGCTTGTCCGCCACTGCAAGCAGGACTTCAGCAAGGCGACCAGAGGTTAGCACAAGGGGGACGATATTGTACTGCTGTCTGGGCGCTTCAGCAAGCAGTGCTGCAGCGGAGTGCAGCACAGATGCAGACGGGCAGTGCTGCCGCAGCATTAGGGTGATGCCGCCGCTACAAAGTGGGACTGGCCTTTGCGGCAGTAAGATGGCGACTGCCAGCCGTACGTAGGCTACTTAATGATGCACAACTCTCAGTTGGCAGGCACTATCCATGAGTACGTTGCACTCTGCTCTCCCTGTTGTTTCTCCCTGCAGCAAGATGATCACCGCCAGCGAGACCCACAAGAACCTCATCCGCGGCTGCCTGCCCTACGCCAAGATCGCGTAAACAGCGCAGCATGCGCGGCACGCACAGCGGGCGCAGCATGGCGCAGAACTGCCTTTGCCCGAGGGCGCAGCGAGGCAGCCGCTGAGGCCGGCAGGCGCATTGCCCGCTGGCCTGCCTCATGGTAGGTTTGATTCTTTCTGTTTTGAGCCAGCTGCGCCGGTGGCATGACTGGCATGTAACTCTCATTCAGTGCAGCGCTCAAAGGGGTGTGTCTATGCGAAAGTATCGAAAAAAATGCAATTCAAGCAGCGCTAAAGCTCAGCGGCTGTTTCTGCCGCCGATGCCTTGTCTGCGGCATCAGTTGTGTCCTGCTGCTCCTGCTGCTGCTGGGCTGCTTTTTCAGCTGCCGCATGCTGCTGCTGCTGCTGCTGCTCCGCGGCTGCTTGGCCTGTCGGCTCACCGGCAGCTTGCCCCGCCGCTGCTTCTGCTGCTGCGCCTGCCGCTGCTTGCCCTGCCGCCTGCTGCGCCGCCGCACCCTCAGCCCCAACAGGAGTGTCAGCAGCTGTGCCAGCAGGCTGGGCTGCTGCATCCTTAGCAGCCGCGTCCTTTGCAGCTGCATCTTCTGCCTGCCGTTCAAACGGCAGCAGCTGGCGCCGGCTGGGGCTGAACACCTGGCCCACCCAGGAGCCATTGGCTGGACCCACAAAGGGCAGTGGGTGGGCCTCAGTGGTGAAGATGAAAGCATCCAGCGGCAGGCGCGAGCGCCGCTGCTGGCTGCCGTCGCCCGCCTGCTGCTGCTGCTGGCCAGGCTGCTGCGGCTGGCCGTGCTGCGGCTGCTGCTGTGCCCCAGCCTGCCCCCCAGTGCCTGCTGCGCCGCCCGCTGCTGCTGTGCCTGTTGCTGCGCCTGCTGCGCCTGCTGCGCCCGCTGCTGCGCCTGCTTGCGATGCGCAGCTGGGGTGCAGGCAGCGGTCTGGCGGCTCCGCAAAAATGAGGTAGAGGTACTTGAGCGTCTCCGCCACAAAGAACGACTCCATCTGCGTCAGGCGAAAAGGCGAGAGCATGTAAGTTGCCACAGGCAAGCAGCTGAGCACACGCTGAGCTGCAATAGAGCGAAAACACAAGGCACGCATGTCCAGCCCCAAGCAGCAACCACAGCAGTGTTTACAGCACAGAGGCTCTGTTCACCTTGTCGCGCCGGGGCGGCGGCACCTGCAGCACCGACTCGAGGCTGGTGTACCCGCCGCTGCTGCTGCAGCTGCTGCACTGCTCCTTGCCGCCTCCCAGCTCTACCGGGCAGCCCGGCACAGCAGCGGCTGCAGCGGCTGCGGAGGCGGCGTTGGCAGCTGCCCCATCGCTGCCAGAGCCAGCGTCGCCGTCCTCGCTGCCGCCCGCGCTGCTGCCGCCATCGCTGCTGCCGCCATCGCTGCCCGCCGCCTGTGCCGCACTGGCTGCACAGCGTTCGGCAGTCTCTGCCCGGCAGGCGGCGCAGGCATGACTCCGATCTGACGCATCCACACGGGCCCACTTTTCCAGCGCTCGGAACACCTGTTGGGCGGAGCAGAGGAGGAGGGCTGGGTGAGTATGAGTAGGCAGCTGCAAGCAACCTGTGCAAGTTCATGTGATGGTCTGCAAGCTGGCAGCAGGGGGCCCAGCTGCTGGGCAAGCAGCAGAACAGCATGGGGGGGCACAGCTCCACAGCGCAGTGCAGTGCAGGGCCAGCACAGCACAACACAGCCCACCACGAGCGCACCTGCCACGCCCACTGCCTGTAGCGCAGACCCCCATGCACACAGCAGAAAGGCAGAGAGGCAGCCTAGCCCAAGAGCACAGTGCACACCTGCCAGGCCCACTGCCTGTAGCGCGGATCCCCCGTGGCCTTCCACAGGATGTAGAAGCTCTCCACGCTTTCGGGGCGCAGCAGGTTGTGCGCGTCCTGCAAGCAAGGACAGGGGTGGGCAGGCTGCAGTCATGAGTGCCGAATCAAACCGACGCACCCAGCACTGCGCCACAAGCAGCCCTACCAACGGCAGCGTTGTTGGGCGGCAGCCCAACTGCAGCCCAACTCCCCCTTGCCAGAGCATGCTATTTCTTACGTTTGGTTTGATGGAGAAGTCGCCCTGCCCCACGTCGTGCACGTGCTTGTTGGGGAAGTCGAGCGGGATTTCTGCGGCACGGCAGGAAGAGCAGGGCAGGAGTAGGATGGGCATGGGATGGCTGAACTGCAGCACGGCATGAGCTGGCAAGGAAGAAGGGCAAGTGTTTAGCGGGGAAGTCCAGCACCCAATCACCCAGGAATCACCCACAGCAAGCATGGAAGGTGGGCATGAGGTCGCAAAGCCGAACACCTGCCCAGCATCTGAGCCTTCATTCGCACCCAGCCCCGCACCCACCCGTGTTGTTGGCAAAGTGCACAATCTCGGGGGCCAGCCCCGCGGGGGTCCGCCGGTACAATTCGTAGCAGGTCAGTGCCAGCTCAGCTGCTAGCTCCAGATCAGGGATGTCCCGCCCGTCCTGGCCAGCAGCGCCCAGCTGAGGCTGTGCATGCCGCGCATGCTCCGACTGCTGTGCATGCTCCTCCGCCTGCTGCTGAGACCGCTCTGCATGCTGAGCATGCTCGCCTGCTGCTGCTGCCGCCTGCTGCGCCGCCTCCGCCCGCTGCCGCGCCTGCTGTGCCAGCTCCCCAGGCTGCTGCTGCAGCGACGGCGATGCGTCCACACCTGACCCTCTCTCTGCATCTTGTCCGACCATACTTGCAACACTGTTTGCAGCCGCAGCCTCTGCTGCCGCCACCGCCGCGGCTGCAGCTGCCGCCTCTGCCGCCGCTGCTTCTGCGGCCCGGGCGGCGGCCTTGGCTGCGGCAACTGCCTCGGCGGCTGCGTCTGCCGCTGCTTCTTGCAGGGTCCGCACGGTGCTGACTCCATGGAAATCTCCCAGGGCCAGCAGGCCTGCAGGCAGTGTGGCAGGAGGCAGGGCACATGGCTCGAAGAAAGTGTTCTAGAGCCAGCATGCCTGCATGCTGGAGACAACGTTCACGTCTGGTGCGGCTTGTGCAGAGATGCGATGAACACTGATTGACGCCATGTGGGGCACGTCACATCAACTATGCAGCACTGCCTCGCTCGCATTCGGCCCTCACTCTACCGCGCCGCGCCTGGCAGGGAAACGTGGTCACAAACTAATCTCGCACCTGGCAGGAAGCAGACCAGGTGGTCAAACTTGCGGGACAGCTTGCCGTGACGGCTCTGCTCAGCCACGTACCACAGCCCCGGCCGGCCCGGCGGGGCAGTGCGCCGCAGCAACCTGCGCCAGGGGCGATGGGGGCAGGTTTGGGGGCAGTTGAAGCTGCAAGTATGCATGTGGCTGCAACCAGTGAAACCGTGCAAATGAGCATGCTCTGCATGGCGTGCATGCGTTCGCAATGCCGCCTACCTGCCTGCTTGGCGTTCCCATCAAGCCGTACCCTGATGGCCAACCGCACTGGCTCACCTGCTGCGCACGCTCTGCATGGCCAGCTCGTGACACCGTGCATCTAATTCAACCACACAGAAAACAACGTCGGAACATACCAAGTGATAGTATTGCTCACCTGCTGCGCACGCTCTTCATGGCCTGCACGTACCGCTCCCGCAGCCAGTCCGTCTGCTTGCCCGTCAGCAGCCACTGCTTCAGGAGGTACTCGTAGTACGAATCCGAGCGAGCGCCTGAAAAACCAGGGCGGTCAAGGGTTGCAGCGAGTCGGCTGGCACTGTGGGTCGTGTGATATTCACTCGGCTGAGGCAGGCCAAGCGCAGGCGGGTGCAACAGCAACCTCCCAGGCCAAGCCGGTCATGTGCCGTTGCAATACAGCCCAGAACAGGACAGGATAGAGCAGTGCATGGCATAGCAGGGCAGCACAGCGCACAGCGCACCCAGCGTGATGGTGTGCCCGTGCGCCTTGGCGGCCTTGCCGGTCAGCGGATTGAAGAACTGCCCCAGGAGGCCGCCACCGTCGGTGTGCGCTCCCTCCAACCGGTCGTGCACAGCCAGGGGCATGTCTTCGAATGAGCGGTGCCCCGTGATCCTGTGGGATAGGAGTGGAGGGATGCCTGTGTCCCGTGCTGCTAACGGGGAATGCGATGTGGGTGCTCTCAAGCGACGCACTGCTACCTCACTCAACCTGCTGACCAGATCCCTGTTTGTGAGAAACACGCGCAGCCTGCATCAACCCCGCACCTGGACAGGTAGGTGAATTCGAGCGACACGCTGCTGATCTCGCTCAGGCTGCTTGAATCTGTTCGTTTGAAGAGCCAAAAGACATGCCTAGAAAACGCACCTGGCCAGGTAAGTGAACTCCAGCGACACGCTGCTGATCTCGCTCAGGCTGCGTATACCTGTTCATACCAAGAGCCAAAAGACATGCCTAGAAAACGCACCTGGCCAGGTAGGTGAACTCCAGTGACACGCTGCTGATCTCGCTCAGGCTGCTGATCTGGCCCCAGGCAGGCATGGAGCCCTTGCCGGTGCGCAGGTTGACGTCGGAGTAGGGCACGCCTGTAAAGGAGTGTTTGGGAGTAGAGGCACGTGTTGCATGCAAGGGATTGCTTGCGGCATTGTGCAGTGGGTTTGGGCCATGTGCAGTGCTTTGCCGGTTGGCGGCGGGCTGAGCCGACAGCTGGCGGTGAAAGCACCTGAGGGCGAGTCAAATGCGGGCAGCAATCGCGCTCCCAGCTCTGCCGCTTTCTCGGCCAGCATGCGAGACAGGCTGGGGTGGCTGTCCGCGCTCAGCGCCTGCAGGGGAGGTCAGAGGTAGGCCGGACAGAGTTCGACCGCTTGCAATGAAGCTGTTGAAGCGGGCATTACGGGCACGACACTCGTGCTTTGTGCGCAGCGTGGGCATGCCGGGCGAAGAGCAACGCCGGCCAAAGTGCAAAAATGGATTGAATCAATGCACGGTGGTTGCTCGATTTGACAAGCAGGCACGCCAAGCCCTGCTCACCTGGGCCGACAGCAGGCCTCCCAGGATGCAAAGCTGATGGTCAAACTGGACCAAATAAAGTTGATTACACTGCATGCCTCCCATCATCTCACCTGAGCCGACAGCAGGCCCCCCAGGATGCGGATGGTGGTTTCAAACAGGTTGACTTCTGCGGGGGCGCCCACGTCCAGGTGTTCTGCCAGCCACCTGCACAACAAGCGGCAGCAAGGCGTGTACTTGGAAGTGCACTTGCTAGCTCTCCAGATCTTCCATGCTGCCATTCGAGCCGAGAGAACTATGCTTGCCACGTGCTACGACACCCATGCAGTTTTGCAGCCAGTCCACGCAGTCAATTTCAGATGAGCCTTGGCACCGACTGTATAGCGCACCTGGCGGCCTCCTCAAACTCCTTCTCCATGCCCAGCAGATACAGCGTGTCCAGGGAGTCAACCATTGTCAGACTCAAGTTCAGCCAGTGCCCGCCCGCGCAGCTGCAGCACGCGGGGTGGCGAAACGACAAGCAGCACGGCAGGTCAATAGGCTGCTGCAGGGCACAGATACTCCGAGGCAAGCGCATGACAGCAAATGTGCGTGGACTGCCTGTGTTCCGGTTGCAAGCTGCTGCAAGCCTAGCCTACATGCCGCAAGCACCCAGCTGCCAAGCACGGACCCTACCTGATTGGCAGCAGCTCGTCTTCGCCCCAGGCGCAGTCCCTGCACAGGCAGGCAATCCAGCGGGGAGCGACAATCAAAGCAAGCAGGAGCAGCAGGAGCGGGAGCAGCGGAAATATGTTCAGCCACAATCGGCATTCAAAACCAGACTAGGGTATGTAAGCAAACCCAGCTGTAAACATAGAGTGTTGAGCAGAGCTCGCCTGTAGCCGCCCCAGGCATGCCGTGCCGCCTGCTGCACCGCCGCCGCCCGCTCGGCATCGCCCGTCAGGCAGGCCAGCCGGGCGTCTGCATCCTCTTCCGCTCTGGCATCTGAACTGCCGTCGCAACCTGTGGGCGGGCCCTCGCAGATGCCAGACAGGCGGCAACGCACGCTGTCGTCGGGAGCTGCCGCCTCTGCCGCCGCCGCCGCCGCCGGCTGCTTGGCGGCAGCTGCCTGGGCTTCCGCAGCATTGATCGCTGCGCCGGAGGCCTCAATGGCGAGCTCCACAGCGAGGCAGCAGCCGGAGAGGCCGCAAAAAAGCAGGGCGGTGGCCAGCGCCACCGCTGCGCGGCCTGCAGGCAAGCGGAGCATCGGATCAAAGTATCCCTCGATCGCTGAGATCCATGCAGACGCGAGCGGTGCGGGAGTGCGACAGCCGCTCGTGCCGGCACACCACCGCCTCACCTGCTTGCCCCATCCGCTTGTCGGCAATGCCTACGCGCACATGTTCACTGTC
>VFQQ010000814.1_pt1 | contig 52672 bp, 54 predicted proteins | sample 3512341 | NCBI WGS metagenome assembly VFQQ01 (sample SAMN10412373, study PRJNA504923) | tailings metagenome | isolation source: Relicate 2 Philex TSF1 revegetated site | place: Philippines: Tuba, Benguet | collected 2017-08-29 | reverse complement strand
GCCCTCGGCGGTCACACGCCCGCTTGCCGCGTTCACAACCTCACGGGTCGTTACAACTAGGGCTCGGCGGGCGCTTGACCCCGACGTAACGTCATAGTTTCAGATGGGGGCATGCGACTCATCCCCACTGCGTATCTGGCGTCATACTTCCTGTCGACGCTCGGCAACTCGATCGCCGCCATCGCCCTCCCCCTCATCGTCCTGCTGACAACGGGAAGCGCGTTGGGCGCGGGAACCGTCGCCGCGGCGACAGCGCTTCCCGCCGTGGTTGCGGGGCTGCTCATGGGCGTCGTGATCGACCGCATCAACCGGCGAACGTCCTCCGTCGTCACCGACCTCGTCTCGGCGGCGGCGATGGCGGCGCTGCCCATCGTCGACGCGATCACCGGAGTCACGATCGGCTGGTTCGTCCTGTTCGGCATTCTCGGCTCGATCGGCGACGTGCCGGGGATCACCGCCCGCGAGGCACTCGTTCCCGCGATCGTGCGGCACGGTGCGATGAGCGCCGAGCGGCTCATCGGCCTGCGTGAGATGCTCGGCTCGGTCGCCTTCCTGATCGGGCCGGCCCTTGCGGGCCTGTTGGTGACGCTGCTCGACGGCACAACCGTGTTGTGGGTGACGGCCGGCACGTCGTTCCTCGCAGCGATGGTGACGCTCGTGATGCCGCATCGGATCGGACGAATCAAGCCCCATGCATCCGTCGCCCTCTCGAGCCCGCTCCCGACGCCCCCGCCGACACCGTCGGCCTGGCGCGACCTGAAAGAGGGATGGCGGGCACTTGCCCGGGATCGCTTCCTCGTGACGGTCACCGTCTTCAGCGTGATCGTGGCGATGGTGCTCGCCGCGTTCCAGGGCCTGATTCTGCCGGTCTACGTCACGCTTCAGGACCAGGCCGGGATGCTCGGGCTGATCCTCTCCGCCCTCGCGGGTGGCCTCCTCATCGGCGCGGGCATGTTCGCCGCGCTCGGCACACCGCCACGCCGCAGGGCGTGGTTCGTGGCGGGCCTCGTGGCGGCGACCGCCGGCTTCGCGGGCATGGCCTCATTGCCGTCCGTCGCGATCATCATCGGCGCCGCCGCGCTCGTCGGGGCCGGAGGGGGCATCCTCAACACGATCATCGGGGTGGTGCTCGTCGAGCGCATCCCGGAGGCCATGCGGGGCCGCATCCTGAGCACACAGAATGCGGCGCTCACGGTCGCCGCGCCCGCGGGAATCATGGCCGCGGCCCTGCTCGTCGAGTACGCCACGCTCGCGATCGCGTCCTGGTCGATCGCCTCCCTCTGGCTCATCGCGCTCGCCGTCACCCTGGCCGCACGTTCCCTCCGTAGTCTGAACCCGTCGACACCCCCAGCGGATGAGGACCCCACCGATGCGCAGCAGTGACCTGGCTCAACTCGCCGGTGTGACGGTGCGCACCCTGCGGCACTACCACCAGCTCGGCCTCCTCGACGAGCCTCCGCGAAGGGCGAACGGGTATCGCGAGTACACGGTGCACCACCTCGTGCGCGTGTTGCGCATCGTGCGGCTCGCATCCCTCGGGTTCCGGCTCAGCGACCTGGCGCCCATGCTCGACCGCGACGGCGAGGACGCGGCGGAGGTGCTCCAGCGACTCGACGACGAAACGGCACGCGAGATCGAGCGCCTGACAGAGCGTCGAGCGCTGATCGCGCAACTCATGACGTGGAACGCTGCGCCCGACCTCCCCGCGGCGCTCGCCCCCCACATCGCACTGTTCGCCGCACGACTCGGCGACTCTGCGCTGACACGCATCGATCGCGAGCAGGCGATCCTCATCGGGCACCTCTCGACCCCCGAGGTGCTCGACGACCTCGCAGCCCTATACGCGCGGTTCTCGGAACCGGCGCTGCTCGACGCATCCGTCGCTCTCACTCGCCGACTCGCTGAGCTCACCGAGGATGCTCCCGACAGCGAGATCGAGGCGGTGGTCAATGACATGGTGGCCACCTATGGAGACCTCATCCGGTCTCTTCGAGACGACGAGATGTCGTTCGACCCGCGGGCGGTCGCCCTGCTCACGGAGCACTCGAATGACTCTCTGAACGACGCGCAGCGTCGGGTGGTGGAACGGGTGGAAGCCGCGCTCGACGCCGAGTCACACAGCTAACGACGAGGGCGAGGAACGACGGTCCCACCAGTCGAGCACCCGCGTGGCGAAGAACGTCAGCCACGGCGACGGCTCGCCGACGGGCACGTCGAGTTCGAACCACACGGCTCCGGTGTAGCGCTTCCCCTGCAGCCACGTGCCGTCGCTCTGGCGCGCGTCGCGCACGACCGCGACCGCGTCGGCGGCGCGCTCGTCGGGCTGAACGCCGTCATGCAGGGATGCCCGGCGCAGGTAGTCGAGAACGTTCAGCGCCGTGTACACGTGCCGGAACGGGTAGCCGAAGAGGTCCACCCACGGGCCCACTTTCTCGCCCGTCGAGGCGCGGTACAGCAGGCGCCGAGTTAGCAGGTACTGCTCGCCGCGGTGCCGCACCTCGCGCAGCCGGTCGTCGCCGGTGCGGATCTCCCAGTCGAGGATTCCCTTCAGTGCGTTCAGGGTCGAGTGAAAGCTGGAGCGGGTCGAGCCCTCGACCCACTCGCAGTTCCAGCCGCCGTCGTCGAGCTGATGCTCGGCGAACCAGTCGGCGATACCCGACACCTCGGCACCGAGCCAGGCGCCGTTCGCCAGCGTGAAGCCGTTGATGCACGCGTCGACTTCGCCTCCCCAGTAGGGAAGGTCGTCGTACTCCCACCGACTGTTCGCATCGAGCTTCTCGGCCGTGCCCTCGAGCGCCGACGCGTCGAGACCCCACTCGCGCAGGGTGTTCAGTGACCACGTCGTGGCGGTCCAGGGCTGACCCGCGCCGGGCGCGGCCTCGGGGCCGTGAAAGTCGAAGCCGCCCGGGAAGTAGGCGCCGCCCGCCCACTGGCCGTCGGGGTCTTGGTGGGCGAGCAACCGCGACCCCATGCCCTCGGTCGCAACCCGCGCCCGCGTGGACTGCCACGTGTCTTCCGGCGCGCCGAGCAGGTCGCGTTCGACCTGCCAGGCGAGCGCGGGGTCGGTGGCGAGCATCCATTCGATGGTGTTCGGGTTGAGCGACATGCCGCGAGGCTACTCGCGTGCGCCGACGCGCGACAGGGCCACTCGGCGACACGCAATGGCTCTCGACAGGCGAGTCGGCGCAGGCCAGGATCGAGCGTAGGAAGGGTGGTACCCCATGACGCGAGTTCGGGTCGACATGATGGTCTCGCTCGACGGCTGTGCCACCACGACCGATCAGACCCCCGAGAACCCGTTCGGTGACGACTGGGGCCGACTGACCGCGCACTACGCCGCGACGCGCACCTTTCGCGCCCGGGTGCTCGGCGACGCGACAGGGGCGGGCACAACGGGGCTCGATGACGAGCAGGCCGCCGCATACTTCGACGGCATCGGCGCCGAGCTGATGGGCGCCGGCATGTTCGGCTTACACGCGTACCCCGATGACACTGAGTGGCGCGGCTGGTGGGGCGATGCACCGCCCTTCGGCTATCCCGTCTACGTGCTCACCCATCGCGCCGACCGCGCTCCGATCAGGTTCGACAATGGCACGGAGTTTCGCTTCATCGACGCGGCTCCGGACGTCGCCCTCGCGGTCGCCCGAGAGGCGGCGGGAGATGCGGACGTGCGCATCGGGGGTGGGCCGACAACGGTGCGCCCCTTCCTCACCGGCGGCCTCGTCGACGAATTGCGCTTGATGGTGGTGCCCATCGTGCTCGGCCGCGGCCTCCGAATCTGGGATGGGCTCCGCGGCCTCGAAAACGATTACGCAGTGCAGTCGCGGGTCGCCGAAAGCGGGGTCGTGCACATCACCTTCACACGGCGCTGACGACGGCGGCGACTGAAGAGCGCGCGCATCGCGGCCGAGCGACCGCGCGACCGCGCGACCGCGCCGCGAAACGGCGCACCCGCGGGGCTTACGCGCCAGCGATGCCGTGCACGAGCTGCGCGACGGCTGCCGTCATGAGCCCGTCATGCGCGGCCGCCGGAAGGTCCTTGAACGACGGGGTCTCCTGCACCAGCGTCGTGACCCCGTGCACGAGCGCCCACGCGGCGAGAGCGCGCTCGGTGACGAGTTGTTCATCATCGTCCGCCCGTGCCGTCGACGCCCGAAGCACTCGGTCGAGCGCCGCACGCGACCGGGCGGACGCCTCCTCGATCGGGTCCGGGATGCCCGTTGGCATGCACAGGTCGCGGTCGAACATGAAGCGGAACTCGGCGGGAAATTCGCGGGCGAAGGCGAGGTACGCGAGGGCAAGCCGCTCGACGGTCGGCTCGGGACCGTCAGCGACCTCGTCGAGCCGATCGCCGAGCACGGAGAACGCCCGCACGGCGAGCCCGCGCAGGAGGTCTTTCTTGTCGGCGAAGTGGTTGTACGCGGCCGTGTGGCTGACGCCCGCCCGCCGCGCAACCTCGCGCAGCGTGACCGCGTCGGGGCCGGATGCGCGGGCGACGTCAGCGGCCGCATCGAGCAGCGCGCTGCGGAGGTTGCCGTGATGGTACGGCTTCGACGCAGTTGATCTTGACATTGGTAACACTGTGCCATATTTTACCGATGGTCATATAGTTACCACTGGTTATATAGAAGGAGTCGTCATGAGCACCACCACGCACATCGTGATCGGGACCGGTCCGCTCGGCCGCGAGATCGCCCGTCAACTTGTCGATCGCGCCGAGAGCGTCGTCACCGTGTCGCGATCAGCCATGACCCCGGTCGAGGGGGCAATACATCGCGCCCTTGACGCGCTCGACCGCGACGCGCTCGACGCGGTCATGTCCGATGGCGCCGTCGTCTACCACTGCGCGCAGCCTCCCTACCACCGATGGTCCGAGGAGTTCCCCCCGCTGACCACCGCGATTCTCGCGGCAACGGCTCGCGTTCACGGTCGCCTCGTGCTGGCCGACAACCTCTACGCGTACGATCCGCGCATCCAGCCGATCACGGAGCACTCTCCCGAGGCGCCGCCGAGCCGAAAAGGCGCCGTCCGCGCCTCCATGGCCCGCGAGGTCCTCGACGCTCACGCACGAGGAGACGTGCGCGCGGCCGTCGTTCGCGCCGCTGACTACTTCGGCCCCGGGCACGACCAGTCGAGTGGGCCGACCTTCGGGCGGGCTGCGGCCGGGCGGGCGATGAGGATGCTCGGCTCACTCGACCACCCGCACTCGTTCACCTTCGTGCCCGACATGGCACGCGCCATGGTCACGATCGGGGTCAGTGACGACGGATGGGGCAGAACGTGGATCGCACCCGTTCAGCCGCCCATCACGCAACGCGACTTCGCCGACGCCGCCTGGGTGGCGTCAGGGCGCCCGGGGCGGGCGCGCATCCGACGAATCGGCCCGGCGCTGCTCGCCGTCGGCGGAGTGGTCAGCCCGACTGCGCGCGCCGCGAAAGAGATCGCCTACCAATTCGTCGAGCCCTTCGTGGCCGACCCGCGCGACATCGAAACGACGCTCGGCGTGCATCCGACGCCATTCTCCGAGGCGGTCGCCGAGACCGCACGGCACTACGCGCAGCCGGCACCTCGACTGGGGTCGCGCCCGACCATCGCGGCCAGGGCGTGGCGCCGACTCGTCGCCGCCATGGCCGTCGTCGGCACCGTCCTCGCCGGCGCCCTCATCACCGGTGCCGCCCTCGACATTGCGCGATTCGATCAGACGAGCGGCGGCTACGAGGCCCCGTACACAGGCTGGACGGGCACACCCATCGACTGGACCGATGGCGCCGTGACCGGTGATGGGTTTCTGCGCCCCGGCCTCGTCATCGACACATACCTGAACTGCGAGACGGGCATGATCAGCTTCGAACTGTTCGGGGCGCGGATCGACTTCCGCGTCGTCTCCGAGCGTGCGGTCGCGGTTCACCGCCCCATCGAGGCCTGCCTCGACGCCGGCTTCACGCCCGACTTCACACCCTTCCCGGGGGCATAGCTCGGCGCGGTAGCGTGCATCCATGCCTGAATTGAACGACGGAACGACCCTGCCCGACATCGGCTTCGGCACGTACCCGCTGCGCGGCGAAGAGGGAACAGCCGCGGTGCTGAGCGCCCTGTCGCTCGGCTACCGCCTCATCGACACGGCCGTGAACTACCGCAACGAGGATGCTGTGGGTCGCGCCATCGCGGAAACGCCCGTTCCGCGCGACGAGATCATCGTCGCCACAAAGGTGCCGGGCCGCGACCATGGTTACGACGAGACGCTGCGCTCGTTCGACGGCTCGATGGAGCGGCTCGGGCTCGACGTGCTCGACCTGTACCTGATCCACTGGCCGAACCCGCGCGTCGACAAGTACGTCGACGCGTGGCGCGCGATGGTGCGGCTGCGTGAGGAGGGCCGCGTGCGCTCGATCGGCGTCTCCAACTTCACGGCCGACTACCTGACGCGCGTCGCCGACACGACGGGCGTGATGCCGTCGGTCAACCAAATCGAGCTGCACCCGTTCTTCCCGCAGGTCGAGCTGCGCGCCTTTCATGCCGAACACGGCGTCGTCACCGAAGGGTGGAGCCCGCTCGGCAAGGCCGCGCCCGTGAAGGAGTCGGCGCCCGTCGCGTCAGCAGCGGCGGCACACGGGGTGACGCCCGCCCAGGTCATTCTGCGCTGGCACCAGCAGATCGGCTCACTGCCGATCCCGAAGTCGGGAAACCCGGAGCGGCAGCGCGAGAACCTCGAGCTCGGGGGCTTCACCCTGAGCGACGCCGAGGTGTCGGCGATCACCGCGCTCGGCCGGGCCGACGGGCGCCTGTTCGGCGGCGACCCCGAGACCCACGAAGAGATGTAGTTCACGATCTGGTGGACCTGAGGGGAATCGAACCCCTGACCTTCTCATTGCGAACGAGACGCGCTACCAACTGCGCCACAGGCCCTAGAACGACGTCAACCTTATCACCGAGAAACGGGCCGGATGCACACGGCCCGGCCCCACGCGCACCGCGCGATCGCACGCGGTTGCTCGCCGACAGGCGGCCGGAGTTAGCCGGCCGCGCGGCGCCGCTCGAGGACCTCGTCGAGGTCGGGGGCGCGCGTCGGTAGCCCGTCGAGCATGCCCATCGCTGCGAAACGGCTCGGCTGCTCGGTGGCCGGCTGGGGTGCTGCGGCAGCCGCGGCCGGGGTCGCGGCAGGCGCTGCCGGCACCGGGCCGGCGGCCTGCGCGGCGGCGGCCCGCTGCGCCTTCTCGGCCTCGGCCGCCGCGGCAGCGAGCACCGCGGCGTGGTCGATCGCGGTGCGACGCAACTCCGGGCGCGGGGCGGCGTCGATGGCCGTGTCCAAGTAGAGCGGCTTCGGCAACGGGACGGGAGTCCACTGGCGCGGGGCGCGGCGGCCCTCCGCGGACGGCGCGAGATCGACGAAGTCGCCGCCGGCTCCCGCCCGCGACCCGGTGCTAGCGAGCACGGCCGACCGGCGGCGGCCCGCCCGGGCGAGCCCGACGAGCAGCACGACGCCGCTGATGACGACGACCGAGGCGAAGGCGGTCCACGCCCACGCACCCAGGCCCGCCGACACGACGATGCCGACAAGAGACAGGAACGTCACGAGCGTGGTGACCGCCCGCGAACGGCGAAGCCGACGCTGGCCGGTGCGCGCAGCATCCACTTCGGCGACGAGGCCCGGGGCCTGCGCCGCCAAGCGGGCCCGCAACGCGCGCTGCGCGGCGACCTCACGGGCACGAGCGATCGCCGCCTCCTCGCGCTGACGGGCGGCAAGCGAGCGTTGCTGCGCCGCCGCCTCGCGCGCCGTCAACTCGGCGCGCACCGGCTCGGGCAACTCGGTCGTCTGCGCCATGATGCGCAGCGTCTGCTGCAAGCGGATCGCGTTGCGCTCGGTCGCGAGATATTCGCGCCGCCGGCGCCACAGCGGAATCAGGTACCACAGCCAGAGCACGGCTGCGAGCGCAATCAGTAGGGCAGTACCGGCCCCCGAACCCTCAGCCATGGCACGAGGGTAGGGCCGCTAGGGCAGGCGCAAGCCTCGGCGCGCCGCGATGCGATCGACCTCGGGCACATCGGCGACGTGCTCGGGTACGCGGCCCTGCTTCCAGCGCTGGAGCACGCCGACCGGAACCTCCTCGACGGTCAGCGCGAAGCAGAAGTGGTCGCGCCAGTCGCCGTCGATGTGAATGAACCGGCGGCGCAAGCCCTCGTAGCGAAACCCGAGCTTCTCGACCACGCGAAGCGATGGTCCATTCTCGGGGCGGATGCAGATCTCCATGCGGTGCAGGCCCACCGAGAAGAAGAGATGGTCGGTGGCGAGAGCCACCGCCGTCGGGGTGAGCCCGCGCCCCGCGAAGCGCTCGGCCACCCAATAGCCGAGCGTCGCCGAGGCGAGCGAACCGTACGTCATCTGCGACACATTGAGTTGGCCGGCGAACTCGCCGTCACACTCGATGACGAACGGCAGACCGCTGCCGGCGCGCGCCTGCTGCAACAGGCCGCGGATGCTGCCCTTCGTATCCCAGGCGAGATTCTGATTGGGGCTGGTCGCCTCCCACGGGCGCAACCACGCGCGGTTGCCGACCAGTTCGCGTTCCAGGATGCGCGCATCCCGTACCCGGATCGGGCGCAACAGCGTCGCGCCGTCACGCAGCGTGGGAATGGCGGCCATGGAGGCCTGTTAGTCCTCGAGCTCGGCGACGAAACTCGTCAGCCAGCGACGCAGGTCGGGGCCGAGGTCGTCGCGCTCGGAGGCGAGCTGCACGATGGCCTTGATGTAGTCGAGGCGGTCACCCGTGTCGTAGCGGCGGCCACGGAACACGACGCCGTACACGCCGCCGCTCGACTCGTCGTGCGCGAGCTCGAGCATGGCGTCGGTGAGCTGAATCTCGCCGCCCTTGCCCGGCTCGGTGCGCTCCAGCACGCCGAAGATCTCGGGCTTCAACACGTAGCGCCCGATGATCGCGAGGTTCGACGGGGCCGTGCCCGGCGCGGGCTTCTCGACGAGGTCGGTGATCTTCACGACGTCCTCGACGTCGGTCGCCTCCACCGTGGCGACGCCGTAGAGGTGAGCCTGCGCGGGGTCAACCTCGAGCAGTGCGACCACCGTGGCGTCGCGCTCGGTGGCGACGTCGATCATGCGCGGCAAGAGCGGGTCGCGCTCATCGATGATGTCGTCACCGAGCAACACCGCGAAGGGCTCGTTGCCGACGTGCATGTGCGCGCGCAGGACGGCGTGGCCGAGGCCCTTCGGGTCGCCCTGACGCACGTAGTGCACGTCGGCGAGGTTCGTCGACTCCATGATTTTGGCGAGCTTCACGTCGTCGCCCTTGCGCTTCAACGTGGCCTCGAGCTCGGTGACACGGTCGAAGTGGTTCTCGAGCGCGTTCTTGTTGCGGCCAGTGATCATGAGCACGTCGGTGAGGCCGGCCGTGACCGCCTCCTCAACCACGTACTGGATCGCGGGCTTGTCGACAACGGGCAGCATCTCTTTCGGCATCGCCTTCGTCGCCGGCAAAAACCGGGTTCCGAGTCCTGCAGCGGGAATGACGGCTTTGGTGATCGGTCGCGACATGACCTCAGCGTATCTGCACACCCCGGTAGAGCGCGGGCGCGCCTACGATGCTGTGTATGTCGAGCGACCCGGTCAGCGCCAAGCGTGCGCTGCGCGCCGAATTGCGAGAGCGGCGGCGCATTCGGCCGGCGTCCGAGCGCGAGGCGAGCACAGCATCCCTCACGACGCAGTTGGTCGCGCTCACGCAGGCGCTCGGTGCACGCGCGGTCGCCTGCTACCTGTCGACTCCCGACGAGCCCGACACCCGGCCCTTTCTCGCCTGGGCGCGCACGAACGGTGTCGACGTGCTGCTGCCCGTGTCGCGCGACGATGGGCTGCTCGACTGGGCGGCGTACGACTCCGACGACGAGGGCGAAGACGTTCTCGGCATGCCGGTGCCGCTCGGCGGAATCGTGCCACCGATCATGGTCGGCGAGGTCGGGCTCATGCTCGTGCCCGCCGCCGCGTGCGACGAGGGCGGCATGCGCATGGGCTGGGGGCGCGGCTACTTCGACAAGACGCTCGGCTCGATGGACAACCGTCCCCCCGTCTTCGCCGTGCTCTTCGACGACGAGATCGTGGATGCGCTTCCCCACGAACCGCACGACCAGCCCGTCGACGGGGCGGTCACCCCGGGTGGCATTCGGCGCTTCTGAGCGCACGTATCCTTGACGGCGGAGGACCCACCGCCATGCCCACGTATTCGTACCGTTGCACCGCCTGCTCGACCGCGTTCGACGTCCAGCAGGCCTTCACCGACGACGCGCTCACCGAGTGCCCCGCCTGCCAGGGTCGCCTGCGCAAGATTTTCTCGGTGACCGGCGTCACGTTTAACGGCTCGGGGTTCTACCGCACCGACAGCCGCGCTGCGGCGGGTAAAGGCTCGGGGTCGGGGTCGGCCGACTCGGGTTCGTCGGGCGGGTCGTCGTCGGGCGGCTCGTCCTCGGGCGGGTCGAGCTCGTCCGACTCGGGGTCGAAAACCTCCGCGCCGGCGGCCGCCGCCAGCTAGGGTCAGGAGGGTCGGCCCCCGTCCCCTCCCCGAAGGAGCCACCATGCTGAAGGGCTTCAAAGAGTTCGTCCTGCGCGGCAACGTCGTCGAGCTTGCTGTCGCGGTTGTCATCGGCGCGGCGTTCACCGCCGTTGTCACAGCCATCGTTGACGCCGTGATCAACCCGGCGATCGGCGCTCTGTTCAACGCAGAGTCGTTGTCGACCGCGTTCGTCATCGCGATCCCCACCACGACGGGCGGCGAGGCACAGTTGGTGTTTGGTGCCGTACTCGCGGCCATCCTGAACTTCCTCATCGTGGCGGCCGTCGTGTATTTCGCACTCGTGTTGCCGATCAACACGCTGAAGCGCCGTGCGGAAGAGCGCCGCAAGGCGGGTGAGCCCGCCGTGTCGGAAGACGCGCCGCCCACCGAGACCGAGCTGCTCGCGGAGATCCGCGACCTGCTCGCCGCCCAGCGCGGGCAGTCCTCAGGGAGCTAGCCCCGAGCATCCCCCGTGCGCGCCGCGGATCGCTGAAGCGCGCGCACACTCGCCAGAGCATCGGATGCTCGTGGCCACGGCACGAAGACGTGGTCGTGGAAAAACCCCGCGACCACATTCGCCGAGATGCCCTCCGCCGCGAGTGCGGTCGATACGGCGGCCGTGAGGCCCACCGCCTCCAGGTCGGAGTGCGCGCGCAGGGTGATGCGCGCGAAGGGCGCGCTTACCCGCAGGCGGGCGGGAGCGTCGCCGGCCGCCGGCAGCTCGCGTGCGCGCAGCACCGACGTCACCCCCTCGGCTTCGACGACGGTGATGTCGGCGCCGGCGAGAGGCTCCGCGGCGGCCGCGAAAACCCACTCATCGGGGTCGAGCTCCGGTCGCATCGTGGCGAGCAGCTCAGCCAGGTCAGACACCCCGCGATCAGACCGCGCGACGTCGCTCATGCGTAGTGCGGGGGCTTGTCGGCCCGCAACCGGTCGTCGTTCTCGCCCGAACCGTGGCGCTCCGGCTCGGCGGTCAGGGGCGCGCGGGCCGGCGACGGGTCAGACCCGGGCGGGGCCGCGGTGGTGACCCGCCGACGGGCGCGACGGGGGCGCGGGGCGTCGCCCCGAGCATCCGCGGAGTCGTTCGTGGTCACGCGCACCAGGGTACGCGCGATCAGAACAGCGGCTGCGTCTCGCTCTGCGCTGCCTGCGCCCGACGCTCGGCCGACGGCGGTGCGGGAGCGGGCGCGGGCGATGCGGGCGCAGGCGACTGCACGTCGACCGGGCCCGTCATCGCATCGCGGTCGACCGGCTGAGTCTCGGCGGCCGATGCCGCGGCACGGGCAGCGGCGGTCGTGGTCGGCTGCGGCGGCGCCGGGGGCGCGGGCGGAGGCTCCACCGCGACCGGGCGCGCCATCTGGACGATGCGCTCGGCGACCGCGTCGGGGTTCGAGAACAGTTCGAACACGTGCACGCGGGCGTAGTGCCAGCCGAGGCGGCGCAGCAGGTCGGGCCGCAGCCGCAGCGACTCGCGCAGGCTCATCGTGCCCAGCGACGCGTCGGTGTCGATCGCGATGCAGTAGCCGCCGCGACTCGCCACCAGCCGCAGCTTGCCGCGATGGCCGAGCGCCGTACGCAGGCCCCGCGCCTCCAGCCGGCGGGCCAGGTCGATGAGCATGGGGTCGCTGTCGTCGGGCACGTCGACGGCGGTGCGACGCGCCTCCGTGTCGACGAGCAGCTCGGCAAGCGCGCGGGCGCCGGGGCCCATGCGGTCGTCGTCGAGGTCGTCGGCGCGGATGCACGACACAATGCGCACAAATCGGCGCGCGCGGGTCATCGCAACGGCCAGCAGCCGGTCCCCACCCGGGCGTCCGAGGGCCCCGAACTCACTCAGCACGCGGCCGTGCGGGGTGCGCCCGAATCCGATCGAGAAGATGACCCGATCGCGCGACTGGGCGACCGCCTGCTCGATGGTCAGCACGACGAATGGTTCGGCGCGGTCGCCGAGGAAGAAGTCGTGCAGGTCGGGGCGCGACTGCATGGCCCGCAGCACCGCGGTCTGAACGCGGGCGGCGTGCTTCGCGCTCGCGGTGATCACCATGAGCGACTCTTTCGGCCGCGCGGTCGCGTGCTCGAGCACGCGGGTGACGACCTGGTCGACTTCGGCGTCGACGCTCTCGATCGTGCCGGTGTCGTCGTCGGGCATGCCGTTGCCGTCGTCGAGGTAGTCGACCGCGATCGACGGGTGGCCGAGGAACGACCCCGCCCACGGCAGCGAGTCGATGCGGCCCGCGTAGAAGCGACGGTTCACGAGCTCGGCCAGGTCTTCGCCGCCCGCGCGGTACGAACGGGTGAGGCTGAGCGTCGGAAGCAGCTCGGAGAGCTGCACGAGCGCGCTCGAGGAGTGACGAGCATCCACGTCGCTGGTGTCGGCGGCGGCCGGACGGTCGGTGACGGCGATCGAGAACGCGGCTGGCGTCTGCGTGACCGGGTCGCCGACGGCGACGACCTGGCGGCCGCGGCGGATCGCCGGGGCGACCTCGGCGATCGTGACCGCGCCGGCGTCGAGCACGAACACGGCGTCGAACGGGATGTCGTCGCTGATCTCGTGCACGTCGTACGGCGAGCTCAGCCAGACGGGCGCGAGCGGACGGCTCAAGTGCGGGGCGTGCTTCTGCAGCTCGGCAGGCGTGATCGCGCCGCTCTTCAGCGAGCCGCGCAGCGCGGCAGCCTCGTCGGGCCAGTCAGTAATGCCGATCGACCAGGCCTCCGACAGCTGCCACGCCATCATCGCGGCGCTGCCGGCTGCGTGCGCTTCGTCGACGAGCCGGAAGTCGGACTCGAGCCGGTCGAGCACGGCCGTGTCGGCGCCGAGCAGCGCGCGGTCGGCCTGCAGCAGGCTGTCGAGGGCGCTGCGCCACCACGCGAGCTCGAGCTCGGCTGCGACCTGCTCGTGCGGCACGTGGCGCTGCGCGAGGTCGTCGAGCAGGGCGGTGAGACCCCACGGCTGCATCTCGCGCATCAGCTCGGTGCGCTCCTGGAGGTTCGCGAGCACGTCGCTTTCAGCGGCGAGACCCGCGAGGGTCGTGACCAGGTCGTCGATGCGGCGATTCAGCAGCTGCGTTTCCCGCGTCGTGTGGCCGAGTGGAGCATCCAGGGCCTCAAGATCTTGCTCGACCTGCTGGAACGCGACCGCCACGTCGGCGATGCCGACGGGCACGGTCGGCGTGATGCCGACGGGCGCGAAGCGCTGCCACAGGATGCGCTGCTGCTGGATGCGCGTCAGCGCGTCGTGCAGGTCACTCACGTGAACGCCGGGCCGTACGTACTCTTTCGCGAGCGCCTTCAGGCGGCGGCGAGTCGTGGCCGGCATCGTCGAGCCTTCGCGCCGCGGCGCGGTGGCGGCGATGAGCTCGCTCAGCGAACGGTCGAAGACGGCCGGCTGGAACTTGTCGAGCGTGTCGCGCAGGTCGGTCAGAAGGCGCAGGTAGGTGCCAAGCTCGGCGAGCGTCTCGAACTGCCGCATGGGGGTCGTCGCGACGAGCGCGACGGCGCGCTCCAGCAGGCGCGGCACGAGGTCGGTGTGCAGGCGCCGGGCGCGCTCCTGAGCGCGGGTCGCCTCCTCACCGGTCGAGAAGCTGGCGCCGTACCAGGGCGAGTCGCCCGGACCGTAGGTGAACTGGCCGAGTTTCGCGGCCTGCACGATGACGTCGGCCGCGTGCGCCCGGTTGTGGGCGAGGGTCTCGACGGCGGAGCGCTCGAGACGGGCGCGGGTCGTCGGGGGTGCCGGCAGCAGCGCGAGGCGGCTGAGTTCGGTGACGCAGTCGTAGACGCTGATGCCGAGCTTCGGGTCAGGGCGACCGAGGGCCTCGCGGTAGTCGAGCAACACGCCGCGCAGGCGCACGAGCGCCTCGTTGATGTCGGCGACGCGCGGCTTCTGTGCCTTCTCGTTGCGGCTGATCGCGCGGATCAGGTCGCGCCGCAGCGTGCGAGGCATGACCGTGACGCCGCTCAGCCCGATGTCGGTGAAGCGGCGCTGGATCGAACTGAGCGCCGCGCGACGCGAGCTCACGACGAGCACGCGCTTGTTCTGCGCGATCAACGTGCCGAGTGCGTTGACGACGGTTTGCGTGGCTCCCGTACCCGGCAGGGTCTTGACGACAATCGAGTTGCCGGCGGCGACATTCGCGATGACGTCCTCCTGCTCGGCGTCGGCGTCGAGCAGCAGCAGGTCGGTCTCAGGCGGGCGCTGGTCGGCCGGCACGGGGGTGACCGTCGTCTGGCTCTCCTGCACCGCCCAACGCGCACTCGTGTTGCCGGCGATCGCGTCGAGCACCGGATGCGCGAGGTCGCGCGCGTCGGCGGCGAGCGCAGGGCCCACCTCCGCGAACGTCGACACGACGAGGCGCGGCGTGATCGTGAAACCGTCGAGATGCGCCGTCAGGCCGCGCAGCCGGTCGAGCGGCGGGTTCGGCTTGAACGTGCCGCCGTCGTCGGCCAGCGCGACGAAGGCCTCCTCGTCGAGGTGCAACGAGAACTGCTGGGCGAGGACGCGCGCAAGGGCCGGGTTCAACACGAGCCGGTCGAGCAGTGTGAGCTCGATGTCGCGGCCGCGGCGGCGCAGGTCGAGCGGGCGCAACAGCAGTGGAGCGCGGTAGTCGACGCCGGCGTGACTCCACGTCACCATCCCGATGCCGAGAGCGATGGCGTCGATGCCGCGCACGCTCGACAGCTCGAGACCCTTGTCGGCGATGCGCTCGGCGGCCACGCGCGCGGCCTTCAACGCCATGTCGTCGCGCACCAGGTTGCTGAGCAGGGTCGGACTGCCGGCGATGAAGCGGGCGAGCCCTCCTGGGTGGCTCGTTCCGAGTTCGATGCGGCCGCGACGCTCGTCATCGAAGTGCAGCAGCGGGCTCTCGCCGCCCAACGCCGCCAGCTCGTCGCGCCAGCGCTGCCAGGTCTCGCTCGCCACGTTCATCGGCTTCACCGCGGGGTCGCCGATGGTGAGCGCCCCCGGTTCCACCGACGGCGCGGCCGCGGGAGCATCGTCGTCGAGCTCATGATCGTCGTATCGGTCGGCACGCCACACGCGGTCACCCTACGACCGGCCCGGCGATTCGCCCGGTATTCCGCGCCGCGGGAGTAAAGATGCGCCGCCTACACTTCCGTCTCGTGGAACTGTTCGGCGGCATCGTCTCGGGAGTGCTCACCGCGGCCTTCACTGTCGGCATCGTCGTCACGGGAGTTCTCGTGGGCGGAATCGTCATGGTGTCACGGGGTCGCCACCGGCCCGAGCGCGAACTCGAGAGTCAGCGCACGCAGGCGGGCGTCGCGCTCGTGCAGGCCGACGACGCCCTGCAGTCTGCCGACCGCGAGCTGGGCTTTGCCCTCGCGCAGTTCGGCGAGCGCGACACGGCCGCGTTCCGCGCGGCGGTCGATGCGGCCGAGGAGGACCGGCGTGAAATCTTCCGTCTGCACGGGATGCTCGTGGACGACCCCGCTCCCGGCCTCCGGCAGCGAGAACGCGCCGACCGCATCGTGATGCTTGCCGAGCGCATCGCGGCGAGCCTCGGCGAGCACGAGACGGCGTTCCGGCGCCGGCGCAGCGCCGAGTCGGGCGCGCGCGAGCGTCTCACCCGCCTGCGGGAACGCTCGGCCGCCGTGCGCGCGCGACACGCCGACGAGGAACGCGCCCGCCGGCACGAGACGCCCGACCCCTACAGCGCGAGGGCTCTCGGCGCCGCCGCCGACGCGCCCAGACTCGCCGCCGAGCGGCTCGACGCGGCCGACGCCGCACTCACCCGCGTCGACGACGCACTCGCCCAGGCCGTGCCGCCGCCCGTCACCGATGCCCTCGACGACGCCGACGTCGCGATCCTCGCGGCCGAGCGCCTGCTCGACGACCGGGCCGCGGCGGTCGCCCGGCTCGACGACGTCGCCGCCGCACTCGAGGCCCTCGCCGCCGACGCGCGGGTGCAGCGCACCGAGGCGTTGGCCGCCGTCGACAGCGCGCCCGACCCCGACACCGCCGCCGGCATCACCGGTGCCGTTGCCGACGTCGACACCGCGCTCTCCAGCACCGTGGATGCACGCGACCCGCTTCCCGCCCTCACCCGGCTGCGCGGCGCCCTCGACGCGCGCGACGTGGCGCTGGCCGCCGCACGCACACAGGCGCAGCGGCTCAGCCACGCGCGCGAGGCGCTGGACGCGGCGATGGTGACCGCGCGCATCCAGCTGGCCGATGCGGAGGCGGCTGGCCGCGGACGCGGCGCCGCCGCCGCGCGGGCCCGCCTCGAGCAGGCCCGCCGCGAGCTGGAGCTCGCCGAGCGCGAGTCGTCGACCGACCCGGTCGCGGCGCTCGACGCGGCCCGCCGCGCCATCACCCACGCTCGCGACGCCGACGTGCTCGCCCGCTACTGACCCGCGCCGTGGGGTTGCCCGCGCCGCGCCGCAGGGTCGCCCGCGCCGCGCCGCGGCGCAGGGTTGCCCGCGCCCGCGCCGCGAACCCGGGCGGGTTTGCGCAACTCGAGCGGGTCGTCGCCCTCCACCTCGTCCAGCTCGAGCGGGTGGTCGCCCTGCACCTCACCCAGTCCGGGCGGGTTTGCGCAGCTCGAGTCGGTGGTCGCCCTGCACCTCACTCAGTCCGAGCGGGTGGTCACCCTGCGCCTTGAGCGGGTGGTCTCCCTGCATCTCGTCCAACTCGAGCGGGTTTGCGCAAGCCGAGTCGGTTCGCGCGCGCACGAGTTGCGCAAACCCGCTCGAACTCACGCGACCGAAGGCAGATTGCGCGCGCGACTGATGCGGTCTCGCACGAGTGTGCACTCGTGGCGGGATCGACCGCGACGAAAGCGCCACAACTGCACACTCGGCGGTCGACCTGCGCCGCCGCATCGCGCGGCACCCGGGAGGCCCAAGACCGCCGCGTCGGACGGCGGCAGCGCTCAGCGCAGCGCGCTCAGCGCAGCGCAGCGCGCTCAGCGCAGCTCAGCGCGATCAGCGCCGCGCGCCCAGCGCGGCGCGCTCAGCGCTGCAGGTACGCGAGCACGGCGAGCACGCGGCGGTGGTCGCCCTGCGTCTCGTCGAGCCCGAGCTTCGCGAAGATCGACGACACGTTCTTCTCGACGGCTCCGACGCCGATGAACAGGCGTTCGGCGATCGCGGCGTTGGTGCGCCCCGCCGCCATCAGTTCGAGCACGTCGCGTTCGCGCGGGGTCAGCGACTGCAGGGGGTCACGGCGTCGTCCCATGAGTTGCGCCACCACCTCGGGGTCGAGCACGGTGCCGCCCGCCGCGATGCGCGTCACGGCGTCGCGTACGTCGTCGAGCGACACGATGCGGTCTTTGAGCAGGTAGCCGACGCGCCCCTCGCCGCCCGCAAGCAGCTCCGTCGCGTAGGTCAGTTCGACGTACTGCGACAAGAGCAGCACGGCGATGGCGGGGTATTCGCGCCGGATCTGCACGGCCGCGCGCACCCCCTCGTCGCGGAACGTCGGCGGCATGCGCACGTCGAGCACGACGGCGTCGACGGTGAGGGTCGGCAGGGCGGCGAGCAGGGAGTCCGCGTCGCCGAAGGCCCCGACAACCTCCATGCCGGCGTCGGCGAGCAGGCGCACCAGCCCCTCGCGCAGCAGCACCGAGTCATCGGCGAGCGCCACGCGAAGGGCCGGTGCGGTCGAGGCCATGTCAGGCATCGTCCCCGCTCGCGGTCGAGGCAGAGCTCGAGCCAGAGGAGCCACCGGAGCCAGCAGAGCCACCGGCGCTTCCGGCGCTTCCGGCGCCGCCAACTCCGCTGAGCGGCAGCGTCACCCGCACCTCGGTCGGCCCACCGTCGGGGCTCGAGAGCGTGAAGGTGCCGCCGAGGCTCACGGCGCGGTCGCGCAGACCCGCCAGCCCGTGGTGCGGCGTCTCGGCCGCGCCGCCCACTCCGTCGTCGGTGACGGCGATCACGAGGTCGCCGCCCTCACGGGCCACCACGAGCGTGACGCTCGTCGCCTGCGAGTGCTTCGTCGCGTTCGCGATGAGCTCGCTCGCCACGAAGTACGCGTTGCGCGCGACCTCGTCGGGCAGGTCGGCCGTCGCGCCCAGCGTCGACTGCATCGTCACGGGGATGCTCGACCGCGTCGCCAGGGACTCCAACGCCGCGAACAGTCCCCGATCGAGCAGCAGCGGCGGCGCGAAGCCGCGCGAGAGGTTGCGCAGTTCGTCGAGGGCGTCCTGGGCCTGGCGACGAGCATCCGCGATGAGGTTCTTCGCGTCGTCTGGCTGCTCGTCGAGACGCCGCTCGGCGGCGGCGAGGTCCATCTGCAGGCGGATCAGGCGCTGCTGCGGGCCGTCGTGAATGTCGCGCTCGATGCGGCTGAGGGCGCTGCCCTCGGCGGCGACCGCGGCGGAGCGGGCGGTGAACAGGCTCGAGACTTGACCCTCGAGCTCTTCGCTCTTGAAGCGGCCGAGCAACGGGCGGGCGATCGCGGCGTGCAGCCACGCCATCGAGCGCACGAGATACGGCAGGGTCAGGATGGCGCCGATCGCCAGGGCGATGGCGAGCGTCGCGAATACCCCGTTGAGCTCGAGCGGGTAAAACCAGCCTTGATCGCGGAAGATGCCGAAGCGATCCATCCATATCCAGTAGCCCGGCCCGAAACCTCCTATTTCTCCGACTCGCTCGATGAGCGACATCACATTCGGACTCTCGAATCGACGACCGCCTACGGCCCACGCAATCGGCGCGATCACACCGGCGAGGATGAACGACCCCCAGACGGTGAGCAGTACGAAGCTGACGGTCGCGACGATCGGCGCGATGATCGCCCCGTGCAACAGGCTCAGCCAGTAGTGGCCGTTCGCGAACGGGGTGAGGGCCTTGCGCCACAGCGGCTGGCTCGGGTCGATGCGCCAGTCGGGTTCCGCGATCGCGCGCTCGCCCGACCAGCGCAGGCGCAGCACCTCGAACGAGCCGGCGAAGCGGGCGAGCAGCAGCGTCAACGCGATCAGGAACAGCCCGACAACGACGATCAGCAGGCTGACGCCGGCCGAGAACAGCGAGTTGAGGATGGCGCTGACCGTGATCGCAATGGCGAAGGTCGGTACGAGGTAGCCGAGGCCGCGAGGGAGGCGCCGCCACACGGCGCGGTAGCTCCAGTCCTCCAGCGGCGGCAGGCTCGGCGGGGTCGGTGGATGCGCGGCACCGGTCGCGGGGCGCGTCGTGCGCGGCGCTTCGGCCTCTGCAGTCATGGTGGTCGTCATTTCCTTGTCTCCGGTCAGGATGGCATGCGCGCGACTCTCACGCGATGCCTCCAGCCTTCCGACGCAGGCGTTTCGGCCCCATCCGACGCCCACCCGAACCGAGAGGGGGGTTAACCCCCCGGCGCCCGCAGCGTCACGACCGTGACGGCGACGGTCAGCTCGCGGGTCTCAGGGCCCGCGGCGAGCACCGCGTCCACCTCCGCGCGCTTCTGGTGGAACGCGTTCGGCCCCATGAAGACGGCATCGGCTGCGGCGGCACGATCGACGCGGACGGTCTCGCGCACCGTCGTACGCGCCACCTCCTGCAGCCCGGGCAGCGACGCCGCCAGCTCGTCGGCCTTGCCCGCGGGCACCTTCAGCAGCTTGAGTGGCTGCACGAGTTCGCGGTGGTGCTCCGGCTCGGGAATCGCCGCCACCAGAACTCCGCCGGGCGCCAGAGTACGCTCGATCTCGGCGGGAGGCCCCGGCGCGAACACCTTCAGCACGGCGGCCGCGGCGCCGTCACCGACCGGGATGCGCGCCCGCAGGTCCGCCGTCGCGGCGACGGTCCGCGGGTGGCTGCGCTGGGCGCGCCGCACGGCGACGGTGCTGGCGTCGAGGAGGAGGCCGTGCATCCCGGGCAGAGCGTCGAGCACGTGACCGAGGTGCCAGCCCGGACCGCCGGCGAGGTCGACGACCCAGGCCTCGTCGCTCGGCGCAGCCGACACGCCACCGACGGCGGCGTCGCGCACGGCGGCGGCAATGGCGTCGTGGTGACCGGCGCCCTGGAAGCGCTCGCGCGCATCCACCATGTCGGCGGTGTCGCCCGTGGCGGGCGCGCCCAGCCCGCGAGCGGCGACCCGAAGCCCGAGGTAGCCCTGCTTAGCGCGGTCGTGGTGATGCCCCGCCGAACAGGACGCACCCCCGTCGACGGCCTGAAGCGACCAGAGGCAGTGGGGGCACCGCAGGATCGCGAGGTCGTCGGCGGGGGTGTTCGTCACCCGGTCAACGCTAGCCGCCGGGGGTCACGCGCCGAGCCACGGAGTCGTGTCAGCGTCCCGTAGCGTCGGGCGCGCGGTCGATGTCGCCGCGCCAGGCTCCGGACTCGAAGCCGTTCTCCTCCATCAGCTCCTTGAAGCGGTGCAGGTCGCGGTCGACCTGGATGTCATCGGCCTGCAGTAGCGCGCCGACATTCTCGACGACGCCCTGGGGCTCCCACTCCAACTGAAGGGATACGCGCGTGCGGTCGTCGTCGATGCGGTGGAAGGTGACGACGCCGGCGTGGTTCTCGCCGCCGACGGAGTTCCAGGCGATCCGCTCGTCGGGGTGCTGCTCGACGATTTCGGCGTCGAACTCGCGGTCGACGCCCGCGATGGACACCTCCCAGTGGGTGAGGGTGTCGCTCAGCTGGCGCACCTGGTCGACGCCCGACATGAACTGCGGGAACGTCTCGAACTGCGTCCACTGGTTGTAGACGGTGGTGATGGGCGCATCGATGTCGATCGTGGAGGTAACGGTGCTCATGAGTGTCTCCCTGTCGCGTCGTAGTGTTCGGCCGGGTGTGGCCGAACGACTGGCGACGCTACGCCCGCTTGTCGCCCACGTCAGGGGGTTGACATCACAGGATGCCGACTCAGCAAGCGGTCAGGATGCCCGCCCCGCCTTCCCGACATCGCTCTACTGCGGCAGCGGCCCCGGCCGCCACCGGTAGCCATACTGTCCGGTCACGTCGAGATCGACGACGAAGACCTTGCCGGCGTCGGGATGCGCCTCCAGGGCGGCCGCGTCGAGGTCGCGACTCGCGGTAGTCACGAGCGCGTGCTGCAGCGTGGATCCGATGAAGGCGAGCGCCGTCACGTGGGGAACGCCGATAGCCACCTCGCGGTCGACGGTGCCGGCCGGTGTGTAACGGCGCACCGCCGAGCCGCCCCACAGCGCGACCCACACGCCGCCGTCGGCGTCCACGGCGAGGCCGTCTGGCTCGACACCCTCCTCCGCGATGTGCACGAATTCACGGCGCGCACCGACCGTGCCGGTCTCATAGTCGTAGTCGCGCGCGTAGATCAGACCCGCGGCGCTGTCGACCGAGTAGAGCGTGTTTCCGTCGGGAGAGAACGCGAGGCCGTTCGAGATGCCGAGCCCCGTGTCGAGCGTTGTGACCGCGCCGTCGTGCTCGAGCCTGAGCAGCACGTTGTCGTTGTGTGGGCCGTCCGCTCCCAATGCGATGGAGCCGACGATGAGCCGACCGGCCGGGTCGATGACGCCGTCGTTGAAGCGCTGATGGTCGGGAAGCAGGTCGCGCGACGTCGTGACGTCGCCGACTGCGGTGACGAATCCGAGGCGGCGACCGAGCGCCAACAGGAAGCGCGCGTCGCCCAGCCGGAACGCGCATCCCACCGGGTCATCGAAATCGAGGGTGCGCAGAATGTCGACCTGCGCGCCCGGTTGTGGCCGCGCGACGATGAGGCGACCCGCCTCGATGTCGACCCAGCTCATGGTGCCGGTGGCGGCATCCCAGCGGGGGCTCTCAGCGAGCACGTGGCGGTCGACGGGCAGTGCGGTGACGGCGGCCATGCATCCACCCTAGGAGGCCACGGATGCACGGCGCCCGGGTTCTCAGCGGATGCTGACCGGGCGCCGTGCCTGCGGACCGTGACTACGCGCTCAGCGCGGCGACGCTCTCGGCGGGTCGGAGGTCGAGACGGCGCAGCAGCTGTGCGTTGAGCGCGACGACGATTGTGGACAGCGACATGAGGACCGCGCCGACCGACATGGGTAGCACGAAGCCGATGGGCGCCAGCACGCCGGCCGCGAGAGGCACGGCCGCCAGGTTGTAGCCGGCACCCCACCACAGGTTCTGCACCATCTTGCGGTAGCCGGCGCGAGACAGACGGATGACCGACAGCACCGAACGGGGGTCGTCGCTCGCGAGAATAACGCCCGCCGACCCGATGGCAACGTCGGTGCCCGCGCCGATCGCGATGCCGACGTCGGCCGTCGCGAGTGCCGGGGCGTCGTTCACGCCATCGCCCACCATCGCGACACTCAACCCTTCGCGCTGCAGCTCGGCAACCTTCCCCGACTTGTCTTCGGGGCGCACCCCGGCGTAGACGCGATCGATGCCGAGTTCGTCGGCGACGGCGTTCGCCACCGCCTCAGCGTCGCCGGTGATCATGACGACCTCGATGCCGAGGGCGTGCAGCGTGTCGACGGCTTCGCGCGACTCGGGGCGAACTTCGTCGGCAAGCTTCAGCGCACCCGCAACCTCGCCATCGATGAGAACGTGCAGCACGATGGCGCCGTCGTCGCTCCACGCCCCGGTCGCCGCGTGTGGCGCCGCGTTGTGGTCGTCGAGCATGCGGGGCCCGCCGACGCGCACCTCGCGACCGTCCACGGACGCGCTGACACCGAGCGCCGCTTCGGAGCGGAATCCCGACGCGTTCGGCACGGACAGCCCCCGCTCAGTCGCCGCGCGCACGATCGCGCGGGCGAGGGGATGCTCGCTGTCCCCTTCCGCTGACGCTGCCAGTGCCAGCACCTCGTCGTCCGTCAACCCGCCGGACGTCTCGACCTCTAGCACGGTCGGGGCACCCTTCGTGAGGGTGCCGGTCTTGTCGAACAGCACCGCCCCGATCGTGCGCATGCTTTCGAGGGCGAGGCGGTCCTTGACGAGCACTCCGCCGCGCGCGGCGCGCTCCGTCGAGATCGATACGACGAGCGGTATCGCGAGGCCCAGCGCGTGGGGACACGCGATCACGAGCACCGTGACGGTGCGCACGACGGCGAGGTCGGGGGCGCCGATGAGCGACCAGACGATTGCCGTGATGACCCCCGCGCCGAGCGCGAACCAGAACAGCCACGCGGCGGCGCGGTCGGCGAGTCGCTGGGCGCGTGAGCTCGAGGCCTGCGCGTCGGCGACGAGCTTGCGAATGCCCGACAGTGCGGTGTCGTCGCCCGTCGCGGTGACCTCGATGCGGACGCCGCCGTCGGTGGCGACGGTGCCGGCGACGACCGCATCCGTCTCGCCGCGTCGCACGGTGCGCGACTCGCCCGTGATCATCGACTCATCGAATTCCGCCTCTCCCGAGACGATGCGACCGTCGGCGGGGACGCGGGCACCCGGTCGCACGACGACGACGTCACCGACGCGGAGAGCGTCCGGTGTCACGCGTTCGATCTCGCCGTCGGATCCGACGCGCTCTGCCTCATCGGGCAAGAGAGCGGCGAGCGAGTCGAGAGCGCTCGTGGTCTGCGCCAGCGACCGCATCTCGATCCAGTGTCCGAGCAGCATGATCACCACGAGGAGCGCGAGCTCCCACCAGAAGTCGAGCTCGTGCGGAAGCAGGCCGAGGCTGGCGCCCGACGACGCGAGGAAGGCGACCGTGATGGCGAGGCCGATGAGGAGCATCATCCCGGGGCTGCGGCGCCGAATCTCATCGACGGCGCCAATCAGGAACGGGCGCCCGCCGACCACGAAGATGATGGCGCCGAGCACCGGCGAAATCCACTCCCACACGCCACCCATGGGTAGCTCGTAGCCCACCAGGTCGGCGAACATCATGCTGAAGGCGACGGTCGGGATCGCGAGCACGAAGCTGACCCAGAACAGTCGGCGGAACTGCGCTACATGGTCGTGGTGACCGGCGTGACCCGAGTGGTCAGCGTGGCCGCTTGCGTCGTGCGTCGCGTCGTGGCTGTGATGCGTCGAGTCGTCGCTGTGGTGCGTCTGTGACGTGTGCTGAGCGTGATCCATGCCCGGCACGCTAGTACCCCGGGGGGGTACTGTCAATACCGAAGGGGAAACTCTCCGTTTACCCTCACGCCGTACTCTTCACTCGTGAATTCGGAACGCCCCGACCCTTACCCGCGGTTCGTCGTGCCGTTCATGCTCATCATGGCGATCACGGACATCGTCATCATGGGTCTCATCTCAGAGCCGATCACCGCGCGAGTGATCGGCGCGGCGGCCGTCGGCGCGGCCGCCGTCGCGATCATGCTGTCGCGGGATGCACGTCGCTGGTGGGTGCCCGCCCTGTCGGGCATTGCCAACCTGATCCTGAACATCTGGGTACTCATGACCGTCGGACTCACCGGGGCGGAAGGCACGCTCCTCGTCCTCGTGTCGATCGCCGCGCTCGCCGTCACGCTGGCGCTTCTTCCCGGAGACAGTGACGGCGCGAGCGTGGCGGGAACCTACGGCTTCCGCGGACCCGACAAGCGTCGCTGACGACGCGACGTCGCCCAGCGCGCGATCACGCGCATCCCGATCAGCACTTCGACAGCCGCGGCGGGCCGGAACCACCGCGAGCGCGGCAGGTCCACCATCCCGCCGCGAGCGAAACTGACGGCCGTCACGGCGCTGACCGGAACGATCCACGCGGCGAAAGTGACAAGGCGCCAAGGCAGGCTGTTCTCGTAGCGGAGCACAAACCAGATCCAGAGCGCCGCGTCGGCAAGGAAATCGCCCTGGGCCCCGAAGCGCGTCACGCTTCCCGTGCGCCGAGCGATCTGGCCGTCGGCGAAGTCAGTGACGAGAGCTGCGATGGGAACACCCGCGCCGAGGGAATGGCCCGCCGCGGGGAGCGCCGCGCGAGCGACGGTCAGGGCATTCGCCGGCCCCAGCGACGTGCGCGATTCGAGCATGCCGAGATGCGTTGCCCCCATGAGCCAGCTAGCGACAAGCCACGGCGCGCCCCGGCGCCCCGCCACGGCAGCCACGGCGACATGGATGGCCGTGAGTTCAGCGAGGGCGCGCGGTCGGCGCTGGGCCTCGCGCACGCTGCGCATAGTTGCGTCGGCGAGGAAGACGCCGAATGCCCGCGGAGTGAAGCGTCGGCGCGCCAGCCCTGCCAGCAACTCATTGGTCGCAGCACGGCTGTCGACGCCCCGCAGGATGGCGGCGCGTCGGGACGTCAATCCGGGCATGGGGACACCTCCGCGAAAACTGGACTGAAGCTGGGAGTGAAGTGGAAGGCAGGTGAATTGACTACCCCCACCCCCCATTCGGGGGCATAACGTCAATTTCGCCCCGATTCGGCGAAGCGGTCACAAGCTCGCTTCCCACGATCGGGGGCACACCCCGATCACACAAGGAGAATCATGAACCTTCTGCTCATCATTGCTGGAATCATCGCCATCATCCTGCTCGTTACTGGTGGCCTCATCGAAGCAGTCAACTTCCTGCTCTACGTCGGCATCGTGCTGCTCGTGCTGGCGGTCATCGTCTTCCTGATCCGCGCCCTCACCGGCAGCCGACGGGTATAGCTGTCGTCCTCGCGCCGCTCTGACCGGCGCGACGACGCGAAGGGGTGGTGCCAACCGGCACCACCCCTTCTTGCGTGTCAGGGCACATCTGCCCGCTCAGCGAAGACGACGAGGTTCGACGTGTAACTCAAACTCTGGGCGTCGAAGTCGCCGCTGCAGGTCACCAGCCGTAGCGCATCCACCGACGTCGCACCGAAGACCGCGGCCGTCGGAAACGCGTTCTTCGGGTGCTCATCGATGCGTGTCACGGCGTAGGCGTGCTCCATACCGTCGTCGGTTGCGACGGTGATCACGTCACCTATCGTCAGTCGCCTCAGATCGATGAAGGCAGCGGGGCCTGTCGGCGAGTCGACATGGGCGGCGATGACGGTGGGACCACGACCGCCCGGAACGCCACCAGGCGCAAACCACCCGATCTCGTTGAAGTCGGCCGGTACTTCCATGGAACCGTCCTCCTCGAGTCCGAGTTCGATCAGGGCCGCGTCGATGTTGATCGCCGGGATGCGCACTCGCGCTGGCTCTGACCGCGCCGTGTCGGCCGGTTCGTCCATCGTGGACGCGTCCCCACGAATCACCTCTGGATTGGACGGCGCCGCCGGGCGCGAAATTTCGGCGGGTGACGCCTCACCTCCATAGGTCGCCGCGCAGCCGCCGACCACGACAAGTGTCGAGAGGGCCAGCGCGAGACGGGCCCGGAGGGTGCTGAGCGCACCCCTCGAGCCCGTCGTGCGTTGCACTCGACTCACGCAGTCGCGGCGCGACGACGGATCAGCAACGCCGTGAGCAGGCCAGCGAGTCCGAGGAAGCCGAGTACCGCGGCCGCCGGCGCGACAGCCGAACCTGCGGCAACGCCACCAGCGCCCGTCTCGATGCCGCCGACGGGAATGGCCTCCAGCTGCCCGCGCACGGTGCCCGCCGGGAAGTCAGCCGTGTGGGTGTCGGCCGAGAATGCGCTCGGATTCGCCTCGATCTCGGCGAGACTGAATCCCTCGCCGGTGTCAACGCCGTCGTTCTCGATCCCCGTCGTGAACGGTCCCTGCATGCAGCCCGAGACTTCGCGCATCCCGTCGGAGGTCTCCTCCGGGTTGGGGAAGGCGATTCGGGGAGGACCACCCTCGCCGCGATTCGCCTCGTGGATGTGGGTGGCGGTACGGGCGGGGCTCTCGTACTCGCCCGTGACACCATCGAGCGTGATGTCGTAACAGATGATCTCGAGTTCCGAGTTGATGCGGAACGTGAAGCTTCCCGTTGCGCCCTCTTCGCCGGGGGCGGCGTCGCCGTCGGCGTTGACGACCTGGTCGGGGGTTGCCATCACGGTGAAGGCGCTCGTGAACTCTGCGGGCGCCGCAACCTCGGTGTCGGCGAATGCGGCGGGAGCAGCTCCGGCGATGACGAGGGCGGTAGCGGCGGCAGCCGCGCCCGCGATGGTGGTGGAGCGATGCAGCGGCGATGTGGCCATAGTGGTTCCTTCCGTCGGGGCGCGCGATGGCGCCGGCTCGAGACATATTCGTGACCCTCGTTTGGGGGGTTTGGTCGAATCGCAATGTCGCAAGCACAGAAGGCGGATTACACTCCCCTGGTGGCTGACCTCCAGCATCACCTCTCTGGCAACGTCGAACAGTACGTGCAGCGCATCAAGATGCACGACGACGTCGACGCGCCGCGACGGGTCGAACACTTCGCGGAGTTTCGGCGCATCGCCGATGCCAAAGACGCCGCGATCGAGCTCGACGCCGAAGGCTGGACGGTCAAAGTCGAGCGACGTCGCCTCACGCACGGCGTGCTGATCGCTGCGCAGATCGCAACCGTCGACGTCGAGACCGCCGACCGACTGACCACGCAGGTGTTCACGGTCGTCGACACCCACGGAGGGCGTTACGATGGCTGGAACGCGCCGGTGTTGCGCGCTCTGTAGAGCAGGCCGTTAGTGGCCGTCAGCTACCCGCCGGCCGCATCCGCACCGAGCTCGGGGGTGCGCGACGGAGCGCGGCGCGTGGCGCCCAGCGCCGAACCGGCCCGATTCGCTGCCGCCTCGAACGCAGAACCGAAAGCCAGGAGTGCCGCGTCGTCGTACGCGCGACCGGCGATCGTCAGTCCCACGGGCATCCCGATGTCGCTCATGAGCCCCATCGGCACCTGCACCGCCGGAATGCCCAGGTGACGCGGCACGAGATTGCCGTTCGCCACCCACGTGCCGTTGCGCCACGCGAGCGCCGCGCTGTCGGGATTCACGTCGGCGTCGGCCGGACCGACATCGGCCACCGCGGGGAACACGATCGCGTCGAGGGCGAGCTCGTCGAGCCAGGCCTCGAACAGCTCACGGCGTGCGCGCTCGAGACCCTGCGCACCCTCAGCGATGTCAGGAATCTGCTCGAGCGCGGGAACCCCGTGCTCACGCGCGCGGTGCACGTAGTCGGCAAGCTCGACGTCTTCTGGGGCGAACCGGCTCAGGTGATCGTCGTACCGGCCGGGCAGCGCGCCAGGAGGCTCGGGGAAGATCAGCTCGGGATCGACGTCGACGAGGCGGTGAAGGCTGGGGTCGCCATTCGCCTGCAGAAACTCGTCCCAGCCCCACATCGACAGCTCGTACAGCTCATGGTCGGCGAACGTGGCGGGCACGTAGCCGCGGGCCGCGAGCGATCGGTCGTCGGCGTGGCCGCGCGACTCGTAGTCGGTGACGACGGGGATGTCGACCTCGACGACCGTGGCACCTGCCGCCTCCAGGTCGCGCCGGGCGGCACGCCACTGATCGATGACGGATGCACGGGTCGCGACCCGCTCGCCGCTCGCGTCGTCGCCGCCGATGTAGAGCTTGGGCACGCCGAGTCGGCGCCCGCGCAGGGCGCCGGGGTCGGCAAGCGACGGGTAGGACGCGGGACGCACGGTCGAGGCGGCGGGCAATTCGACCCACGGCTGGGTGCGCCAGAAGTCGCCCCGTGTCTCGGGGTCGTCGGCGACCACCGCGTCGAGCACGAGCAGCAGGTCGTCGACGCTGCGCGCGTAGGGCACGACGACGTCCATGGTCGGCACGAGCGGCCAGTTGCCGCGTACCGAGATGATGCCGCGGCTCGGCGTGTAGCAGACGAGCCCGTTGTTCGAGGCGGGGCCCCGACCGCTCGACCACGTCTCCTCTGCCAGCGCGAAGGCGCACAGCGACGCGGCGAGCGCCGACCCCGAACCGTTCGACGAGCCCGAGCCGAAGGGCGCCGTCAAGAAGTCGGGGTTGTAGGGGCTTTCGGCGCGCCCGTACAGCCCGCGCTGCATGCCGCCGTTCGCCATCGGGGGCATGTTGGTGAGACCCAGGCAGATGGCGCCCGCCGCCCGTAGCCGCTCGATGGTGAACGCGTCGCGTTGGGCGACGAGGTCGGCGAAGGCCGGTGAACCACTCGCAACGGTCAGCCCGCGCACCATGAATGAGTCTTTCGCGGCGTACGGGATGCCGTCGAGCGGGCCGAGCGCCTCACCCCGTATGCGCCGCTCATCGCTCGCTCGGGCCTCGGTGAGAGCATCCGGGTTCATGACGACGAAGGCGTTCAGCGTCGGCCCGGCGGCGTCGTAGGCCGCAATGCGCTCGAGGTACCCGGTCACGAGCTCGACCGCGGTCGTGCGACCGGCCGCGAGGGCTGCCGACAGCTCCCCGACGCTCGCCTCGACGAGCGGGATGCGCGTCACCCGCGACCTCCGCCCGTCACCGCCGGCTGCTGCTGCGTGATGCAGTGGATGCCGCCGCCGCGCGCAAAAATCTCGCGCGCATCCACCGTGACGACGGCGCGCCCCGGGTACGCGGCCGACAGGATGTCGCGGGCTCGGGCATCCGCATACTCGTCACCGAAGCCGCAGGCGATCACCCCATCGTTGACGACGAGGTGGTTGACGTAGCTGTAGTCGACGAAGCCCTCATCGTCGGTGAGCTGGGCGGGGGCCGGAAGGTCGATGATCTCGAGGCGGCGACCGCGCGCGTCGACGGCGTCCTCGAGCACGGCCCGAATCTCGGGCATCACCGCGTGGTCGGGATGCGCGGGGTCGAGCTGGGCGTGCAGCAGAACGCGTCCCGGCGCGGCGAAGGTTGCAACGATGTCGACGTGGCCGCGGGTGCCCAGCTCGTCGTAGTCGCGGGTGAGGCCGCGCGGCAGCCAGATCGCGGTCGTCGCGCCGATCGTGCGGGAAAGTTCTGCCTCGACGCGCTCTTTTGTCGCCCAGGGGTTGCGGTCGGGGTCGAGCTGCACGGTCTCGGTGACGAGCACGGTGCCCTCGCCGTCGACGTGGATGCCGCCTCCTTCGTTGACCAAGAGGCTCGGGATGCGCGTGGCGCCGGCCTCGCCGATCACGCGTTCCGCGATCAGCGCGTCCTGCTCGCAGTCGGCGCCCTGACCCCAGGCATTGAAGATCCAGTCGACGCCGCCGAGCGCGCCGGTCTCGTCGTCGATGACGAAGGTCGGGCCGAAGTCGCGCATCCAAAAGTCGTTGAGCGGCGCCTCGACGATGTCGACGTCGGCGCTCAGCATGCGGCGCGCGCGCTCGCGCTCGCTCGGGTCGACCACCATCGTGACGGGTTCGAAGTCGGCTGTCGCGTGGGCCACGGCCGTCCACGCAGCGTAGGTGGCCTCTCGGGCGGCTGAGCTGTCGCCCATGACGTCGCCCTCGCGTGGGAACGCCATCCAGATTCGGGACTGCAGTGCGGTCTCTGCCGGCATGCGCCACGCCATGGGGTCTCCTCGTCGCGATCGCTTGTTTATTGATCACCTGATCAATAGCCTGGGGAGACGCTACTGTCGGAAAGGTGAGCATGTCAACGCCGCAGGATGACCGCCCGCGTGCGGAGCGCATCCCTGCCGCCCTGCGCGCCGAGCAGATCTACGAAGCAGCACAGTCCGTCGCCCTCGAGCGCGGCCTCGCTGGCGTGACGTTGCGCGCGGTCGCCGAGCGCGCCGGGGTCGCATCCGCACTCGTCGCGCACTACGCGCCGAGCATGAGCGAACTCGTCGCCGATACGTTCCGGGCCCTCGCCGGGCGCGAACTCGCCGAGGTACGCGCTCACGTGCTCGCCGTGCGCGACCCCGTCGCCCGCCTCCGCACGCTCCTCACCACCATGCTTGATGGCACCCGCAACGATGTGACCCCCGTGTGGGTCGACGCGTGGGGACTCGGCCGACGCAACGCCGACCTGGCCGAGGCCATCACGGAGGAGATGACCGAGTGGCACGCGGCTGTCGTGGAAGTTCTGGACGCCGGGATCGAGGCGGGAGTCATGACACCGGCGGACACCGACCTCCTCGCCTCCCAGGTGCTCGCGATGATCGACGGCCTGAACGCACACGAGATGGTCGACTACGGCCGCGGCGCGAGCTCGCTGCGCCTCATCGGCCGCGCCCTCGAGCTCGAGCTCGGCCTCGCGGACGGCACGCTCGGCCAGTAGAGCTGACCCCCACGCGCGGGCAGAACGCAGGGTTCACTACTCCTCATTCGCTGAGAGTTCAACCCCTGACCGAGAGTTCGTCATCACCCCTACTGTCATGAGTTGACGGCAGAAGGGGCCACCACATCATGACGACCATCGACACCCGCAGCGCCGCACGTCCCGACAACGATCCGCCGGTCACCGGCTTCCGTGCAGCCCCGCGCGCCCTGGAGGACGTCCGGCTCGACCGCGTGTCCTCCACGGAGTGGCGCGTGAGCGATCGACGATTCCTGACCGAAACCGGCCGCGCCATCATCGGCGTGATCGACCGAGTCGGCCCCGCGTATCGGGTCACGAGCTTGAAAGACCCCGACCATACCGAGTTCTACGGCTCGCTTGCCGCCGCCCGAGGCGCGTTCGTCGAGCGCACGTGACACTTTTCGCGCATCCCCACCTGAAGCCCCCCACAAGCCCCGGTGGGGATGCGCGAACTTCTCGAACGCGCCAAAATGACAGCGAGGCGCGTCCGATCAGCGCCACGCATGGAGGCGCTGTGGGAACCCTGACGTACGACTCGACGCTGTCGGCTGACTTCGACGACCGAACGCTCGCCCATCTGCAACTCGTCATCGGCGCGAAGCTGCGCCGCAACGAGGCCTTCTACTTCAGCTGGAAAGACGACGAATCGATTGGGGACGGACGCAGCGTCATCTGGCTGCACCCCACCATTCCGATCTCGTTCAAGTACTTCGGTAGCCGCCAGGCGGCGATCAACCGCGCGTGGATCGACGAACTGATGCTGGCTGCCAACACCCCGGCTGGCCTCCATCTCGTGCCCGAGCCCGCGCCCAACGGAATGGACGGCGAATGAGCCGCGCAACGATCCTCTACGGCGGCAACGAGTATGTCGTCGCGCGCAGCCAGCAGCAGATGCGCGCGGAGATCGACGAACTGATCGCCGCCGGAGGCGGCTGGTTGTCGGTCAATCACGGCCGGGGCCGCCTGCAGCCGGCCCACCTCTGGGTCGACCGCGGCGTGAGCGTCGCCGTGATCGATACGACCCAGCCCGAGTAGCGGTCCGCAGAACCACTCTGCTCGCGGTCATGTTCTTATCACGAACATGGCCGCTGGCTCCCTCACGCCGGTCGGCGTAGCGTCTGCGCGAAGGGGGCATCATGAACAGCCGCATTCGCACCGTCGGGCTCGCGACGGCGACCATCCTCGTGGCGGCTGTCGTCTCTGCCACGCTGCCGCTCACCTCGCCGAGCGCCGAGGCGGCACCCGGCGGTTCAGCGTCGATCAGCGGAGCCAGCGCCGCCGGCGCTCTGCAGACGAACAATCGGAAGCCGAAGCCATCGCCGAGCCCGACCCCGACGGCAAGCCCGACCCCGAGCCCGGCCCCGACGACGGAACCGACGCCTCCGGCGACCTCGTCAACGCTGCGCTTTGGCGTCTCGACGCCGCAGGGCCCGCTCGTTGCGTCCGAGATCGCGGCTGTCGCGCAGACCGTTGGCGAGCAGCCGAGCATCGAGCTCTGGTACGAAGACTTCACGCAACCCCTCGACCCGGCAAAGCTTGCCGCAGTCGACGCTCGCGGCGCGACGCCGCTGATCACGTGGGAACCGTGGAAATGGGGCGGCGGGGTGAAGCAACCCGCCTATCGCTCCTCGCGCATCGCGGCTGGCGCCTATGACGCCCAGCTGCGCTCGTGGGGTCAGTCGCTTGCCGCCTGGGGCAAGCCCGTCATGTTGCGCTACGGCCACGAGATGAACGGCGACTGGTACCCGTGGGCCGACGGGGTCAACGGCAACCGGGCCGGCGACTACGCCGCGGCCTGGCGCCACGTGCACTCCGTCGTCACGGCGCAGGGCGCCACGAACGTGATCTGGGTGTGGAGCCCCAATGTGCCCTACCCCGGGTCAACGCCGCTCGCGCAGTCCTACCCCGGCCACGCCTACGTCGATGTCGTGGCTCTTGACGGCTACAACTGGGGAACGAGTCAGTCGTGGAGCGCCTGGCAGACGCCGGAAGCCCTCTTCGGCGCGGGTCTGAACGAACTGCGGATGCTCGCCCCCGGGAAGGACATTGTCATCGCCGAGACGGCATCGGCCGAGCAGGGCGGGTCGAAGGCCGACTGGAACATCGCCCTCGTCGCGTACCTCGCGGCCCAGCCCGATGTCACCGCCTTCGTCTGGTTCGACTATCTGAAGGAGACGGACTGGCGGATCGCCAGCACTCCCGCCTCAGCGACGGCTCTCGCCGCCGCACTCGCCGCGCGGCGCTAAGACGCTTCTCGCCGCTACTCGTCTTCTTCCGCGCGCGACAGTCGCTGCGAGATGTAGACGGGGATGAGCGAGAGCAGAATCAGCACGGTGGCAACGACGTTGACGAGGTTGCCCTCGTTCGGCCTGGCCATGGTGTTGAGGATCCACAGCGGCAGGGTGTCGACCCCGGGCGGGGCCGTGAAGATCGTCACGACGACCTCGTCGAAGCTGAGCGCGAACGCCAGCAGGCCCCCGGCGACGAACGCCGTGCGGAACTGCGGAAAGGTGACGAGCCGGAACGTCTGGCCGATACCCGCACCCAAGTCCATCGACGCCTCCTGCAGGTTCGGGCTCATGCGCCGCATCCGGGCGAAGACATTGTTGAAGACCATCACAATGCAGAACGTGCCGTGCGCGATGATCATCCCGAAGTAGCCGACCTGAATTCCGGCCGGGCTGAGGATCGAGTTGAACGTGTTACTGAAGGCCACACCAGTCACGACGCCGGGCAGTGCGATCGGCAGCACGATCAACAAGTTGACCGTCTGCTTCCCGAAGAACGAGTAGCGCGAGAGCGCGAACGCCGCGAGAGTTCCGAGGAGCAGCGCGATCACCGTTGCACCGAGGCCGACGACGACCGAGTTGAGGACGGCCGCGCGAATCGGCTCGGAGGTCGCCGCGATTTCCCACCAGCGCGTCGAGAAGGCCTGCACCGGCCATGCCGCGATGCGCGAGTCGTTGAACGAGTTGACCATGACGAGCATGAGTGGCGCGTACATGAAGATGAGGACGATGCCGACGATCACGCCGAGGGCGATCTTCGAGCCGCGATTGAGTCTCAGCACGGGGGCTCCTACATCCGCTCGAGGGCACCCGTGCGACGGGTCACCAGCAGATAGATGACGACGAACGCGATCGGAACGACCGAGAACGCCGCGGCAACGGGCGGATTGAGGTTGATGTTCGAGGCGATGATCGACCCGATCATCTGGCTATTGGGACCCCCGACGAAACGCGCGGCCAGGTAGTCGCCGAGGCTCAGCGAGAAGGTGAAGACACTTCCGGCAATGAGCGCCGGTGTCAGAAGCGGCATGACCACGGTGCGAATGGTCGTCCAGCCCTGCGCACCCAGATCGGCGGATGCGTCGAACAGGTTCACCGGGATCTGCCGGATCGCCGTGTACACCGGCAGCGCCATGTACGGGAACCACAGGTAGGTGAGGGTCAGAATGACGATCGGAATACCGAACCCGGGACCGCGGCCCCCCACGAGGCCGACGACCGAGTTGAAGAAGCCCTCCTCGGTGAAGGTGATGCGCATGGCGACGATCTTCACGAGGTAGCCGGCCCACAGCGGAAGCGTGATGGCGACGGCGAGCACCGCGCGCATCCACGGGGACGCGATCTTCGCCATGAAGATGCCGAGCGGAACCGCGAATACCGCGCTCAGCGCGGTGACGGCGAGTGCGATACCGAGCGTGCGCAGCGAGGTCGACACATACGCCGGGTTGGAGAACAGCAGCGCGAAGTTGTCGAGCGTGAAGCCGGGTCGCACGAGTGACGTGAACGGGTCGACCAGCCAGAACGCCGTGATCAGAAGCAGGGCGAGCGAGAAGATGTACAGCCCGACCAGCCACGTCAGTGGCAAGGCGAGCAGGGCGCCGAGGCGGAGACGGGGCCGACGGTGCAGGGCCGTCGATACCGGCCGGTGCAGAGGCACCGCTCGCGGTTCGCCCCGCGTCGGTGCGGATGCTGTGGAGGTCACGTGCGCTCCCGTGTCGCAGTGGGGGTGGACAGTGGGTTGGGTGCGGGCGGGGCCGAAACCCCGCCCGCGAGGTGGATCAGCCCTTGACGGTCAGCCAGGCCTGAGTCCACTGCTGGAAGTTGGTGCACTCGACGTCGGTCCGGCCATCGACGCACTGCTCGATCGGCGTGGTCCAGTACCAAACGTTGCTGAAGTACTCCTCGTCCGTGGCGTTGAACTGCTCACAGTGCGCTGCGGCTTCCTCGCTGGTCTCGCAGAACGCCGCGTTGGCCGGAGCCATACCGAAGTTCATCGCGATCTGGCCGTTGACGTCAGCGGCGCTCGTGTAGTCCATCCACAGGTATGCGCAGTTGACGCTGTCGGACTGCGACGACAGCATCCACGCGTCCGACCAGCCGGTCGAACCCTCGATGGGGAGCACGCCCTGGAACTTCTCGGTGTCCTCCGTGAACTTCCGCAGCACCTCCCACGACGTGCCGACGACGGTGGTGCCGCCGACGAACGACGTGATCTGCGCGACCGGGTCAGCCCAGTACTCCGACACGATCGTGTTCTGCCGCTTGAGCAGCTCGATCGCGGCGTCGAGCTGGGTCTGGTCGAGCGCGTAGGGGTTCGTGATGCCGAGCTCCGGCTCGTGATACATCAGGTAAACCGCGGCATCAGCGATGTAGATCGGAGCGTCGTAGGCCGTGATCTGACCGGCGTAAGGGCTGTCCGTCTCCCACACCACCGACCAGCTCTCGGGTACCTCGGTCACCACCTCGCTGTTGTACTGCAGGATGTTCGCGCCACGGCCGATCGGAACGCCGTAGCTCTGGCCGTTGATCGTGTCGTAGATCTGACCCTTCATGCCTTCCACGATGTCGTCGCCGAAGTTCGGGATGAGGTCGAGGTTGATGGGAGCGACGTCACCGGCGGCGATGAGGCGCAGACTCGCGTCACCGGATGCCGACACGAGGTCGTACTCACCGGTGCGCATGAGGGTGACCATCTCGTCGCTTGTGCCTGCGACGCGACGGTTGACAACGCACCCGGTGTCTTCGGTGAACTGGTCGGCCCACGCGGGCTCGACGAAGCCCGACCACGCGACAATGTCGAGCTGGCCTTCCGGCTCGCCCAGCTCTTCAGCCATGGGAATGTCGGGCACATCGATGAACAGGCCGTCGCCGGCCTGTCCGTCGCTACTACAGCCCGCGAGCACCAGCAGCGCCGCTGAGGCGAACGCGGGGATGAGCACCTTCTTCTTCATTGCATCTCCTTCTTACTGTGTGGGGTGGTGCCGGGTTCGGCGGGGAAGGGTCTGAGGGTTAGGGCACGAGGGCCGCGTGCTCGCGATACCAGACGGCTCGCACCTGGTCGCCGCGGTGGAACGGCGCCGTGTCGTCGGGGGCGTGGTCGTTGTGTCGTTCAGCGACGATCGTGAGTCCGTAGTCGGTGGTGACGATGTAGCGCGTCGCCGGGCCGGTGTAGACGGTCTCGGTGATGGTGCCGACAACGCTCGTCTCGGCGGCGGAGATGGATGCGTCGGTCGCGGCGAGACGGACGCGCTCGGGTCGCACACTGATCGCGCCCTCGGCGCCGGCGAGTTCTCGCGCCAGGTCTGCGGGAATCAGGTTGGAGATGCCGAGGAAGCTGGCGACGAACGCCGTCTGCGGGTATTCGTATACCTCGCGCGGAGTTCCGACCTGCTCGACGCGACCCTCGTTGAAGACCGCGATGCGGTCGCTGAGGGTGAGTGCCTCCTCCTGGTCGTGCGTCACAAAGACGAACGTGATGCCGACCTCGCGCTGAATCTGCTTGAGCTCGATCTGCATCTGCTCGCGCAGCTGCTTGTCGAGGGCACCGAGAGGCTCGTCGAGCAGCAGGACCCGGGGGCGCAGGATGAGCGCGCGGGCGAGCGCGATGCGCTGACGCTGACCGCCCGACAACTGATGGGGCAGTCGGTCGGCGACGTGGCTGAGGCGCACCTGATCGAGCGAAGCTGCAACGCGCTCGGTGATTTCGGCCTTGGCGGTCTTTCGTACTTTCAAGCCGTAGGCGACGTTTTCCGCGATCGTCATGTGCGGGAAGAGCGCGTAGTCCTGGAAGACCGTGTTGACGGTGCGGTCGAAGGGTGCCGCAGCCGTGACGTCTTGCCCGTCAAGCAGGATCTGGCCCGACGTGACGTCTTCGAAGCCCGCGATCATGCGCAGCACCGTGGTCTTGCCCGATCCGGAGGGCCCGAGCATCGAGAAGAATTCGCCCGGCGCGACCGTCAGGTCGAGTTCACGCACGGCCACCGTGTCGCCGAAGTGCTTCGAGACCCGGCGCAGTTCGACCCCCGCTGTCTCGCTCGAAGGAGCGTCGGGGGTGGTGGCCGGGGCCGTCGTGTCCGTTGCGGGCATTATCGGCAAACTCCTTCGAGCGTCATCGGGTCGAGGCTATAAACGCTAAAGCTATAGTTTCAGAACTTATATTTCAAGCGCGTGACGAGGGTGTGACGAAATGGGCACGATCACCGAACCCGAGCGGCACTCCGCCCTGCCCGGCCCGATCAGACAGAATGGGGTGGTGCCACCCCGATCACCCGCCCACCGTCAGGGACGACCGGCGCGGCTTCTCAGCGCCGTCTTCCAGCCGATCGGTGACGAAGGGCGGGCATCCCTCGTGGAGCGGCGCATCGCCGACGCGATCCGGGGTGGCGTATTGCACGCCGGCGAAAAGCTTCCGAGTGAACAAGACCTCGCCCAGACCTTCGGGGTCGCCCCCGCCACCGTGCGCGAAGCCCTGCTGTCCCTGCGATCACGGGGGCTGCTCGTCACCCGCCGCGGCCGCGGCGGCGGCAGCTTCGTCGCCGACAGCGCCGACCCGATGGCGTTCACGACCGAGACGCTGCTCGCGACCACGCGGGTGTCGCTGCGCGACGCCGCGACCCACTACCTCGCCATCACCCGGGCGTGTGTCGAGCTCGCCGCCCGGCGCGCCGATCCGAGCGAGGTCGAACTGATCCGCGCCCGCGTGCATCGCGCCCATGGCGGCGACCTGCGTATGTGGCGCCGCATCGTCGATGACGCCATCATCGAGCTCGCCGCCCTCAGCCAAAGCGCGCGGCTGACTCGCGAGCAGATGCGCCTGCAGGCCGAACTCTCGCCGTTCTTTGCTCTCATCGATCAAGACGAGGCGGAACAGCGCCGACGCCTGGAGGCGATGGACAGCATCCTGAACGCGGTCGCCGAGGCCGATGCGTCGCGGGCAGGCAACCTCGTTGCCGACGCTGTCGCGCACGATGTCACCTGGCTGATCGACCATCGGGCCGAATTGGAGGCACAATGATCTCCTCACCCCACCCGTTCGAACCGTTGAAGAGGGCCGTTCGATGACGATGCACGCGCCACCCGCGACCGGCAGTCCGGCCACGATCGTCGCCGACTACTTCGGCCAGGCGATCGACGAACTCGAGAGCTGGAAGGCAAAGTTCTCCGATGACCTCGCGGCGGCGCGCGCCCGCGGACCCGTCACGACCGACACCCTGGATGCTCTGGTCGCCCCATACGCGCTCAGCACCTTCGACGCTCTCGACCTTCCCGTGTACGGCTCGGGCTTCATTGCGGCACTCAACTCGCTCGCCGACGCCAGTAGCCACCTGGCCTGGTGGCAGGGCGCGGACCGCGCGCAACTGGTCCTCGCCGCCCAGTCGGTGAACAAAGAGGCGATCGACTACTCCGAACTGGAGTGGTACCGCGTGCCCCACCAGACAGGCGAGGCTCACGTCGCCGGCCCCTACGTCGACTATCTGTGCAGCGACGAGTACACGATCACGATCGCCTCCCCGGTCTTCCTCGACCGCGAGTTCGTCGGCGTCGCCGGGCTCGATCTGCTCATCGACCAGGTCGAGCGCGACCTCACACCGCGCCTCGCGCCGCACGGTTCAGACATCTCGATCGTGAACGGCGTCGGCCGCGTGCTGCTGTCGACGAGTCCGCACCGCGAGACGGGTGACTCCATCCGCGGCGCGGAACTCGCATCACTCACCCGCACGGCGTGCCCGGGCATGGCCCTCGAGGTCGTGTCGGGCTAACGGCGCTACGCCGAGACGCGACCGCCCCTCACCCGCGCGACGGCGAGCGCCTCCGCCGCGTCGAGCGGCGTGACGCCGTCGGCGCGCGCCGCCGCGAACACCTCGTCGAGCGTGTCGCCGATGCCGTGAAGGCGACGCTCGATCTCGTCGACCGACGCTCCCTTGCTCGCAAGGGCCAGATGGATCACGCCGCCAGCGTTCACGAGAAAATCAGGGGCGTACAGGATGCCGCGGGCTGCGAGACGGGCCGCTCCCGAGCGGTCGGCGAGCGGATTGTTGGCAGGGCCGACGACGGCCCGAACGGGCAGGGCGTCGATCGTTTGATCGGTGAGCACCCCGCCGAGCCCGGCAGGAACGAAAAGATCGCCCGGGGTGGTGAGCGCAGCATCCACCTCGATCCAGTCGGCACCGAGCTCGTCGGCGAGCGCGCGGCGCGAGGCGACGATGTCGGTGACAGCGAGCGAGGCGCCCGCGGCGGCAAGGCGGCGCGCGAGGCGGCCGCCGACCTGACCGAGACCGGAGATCACGATTCGGCGGCCGGCGAGGTCGCTGCGGCCGTCGAGTTCGGCAAACGTGTGCTCGATCGACACGTAGACACCGAGCGCCGTGCCGTCGGCGGGTTCTCCCTCGCCGCCCTCTTCGGGCGGAAGTCCGACGACGTGCCGGGTGCGCTCATGCACGACGAGCATGTCGTGTTCGGTCGTGCCGACGTCTTCGGCCGTGATGTAGGTTCCGCCGAATTGCTCGACGAGGTCACCCATGTCGTGCAGGGCCGCAGTGCGACGCTCGGCGTCGAGCTCGTCGTCGGGGCCCAGAGCGATGACGGCCTTGCCGCCGCCGTAGCCGATGTCGGCGAGCGCGTTCTTCAGCGTCATCGCCGCCGAGAGGCGCAGAACATCACCGAGACCGTCGCTCCAGTGAGCGTAGCGCCACATGCGGCAGCCGCCGAGGCCGGGGCCGAGAGACGACGAGTGAAGGGCGACCGCCATGGTCAGGCCGCTGCGACGGCCAACCGCCGTCGTCACGCGTTCGTGGGTGAAATCGGGCAGGGTGTGCAGGGTCATCATCGTCCTCGCGATATCTCGGCGTCGGCTTCTGGCCGGCGACGTGGTGCAGCCTCGCGGGGTGCCGCAAGGCTCGTGATCATGATGCCAGCACTTGGCACCCAGCGGGCACTCGATCTGCACGGGGTTGGCGTTCAGCGACGCACCGTAGCGTCGCTGTCACGCGGGATGCGCCTCCTCGCGCACCCACGCCCGTCGGAAGGAACTCCATGCGCAGCACCTCGTCCTCGTCGCCGATGTTCGACCTTCGTGAAGCCGTCGAGGGCCTGCGCGACGCCTTCGCCCCGCGCGGCGACAAGGGTGAGCATGCACCCCATCGCGACGTGCGCGTGGCAGTGCTCATGGCGTTGCTCGACCACGCCCGCACCGGCGCCGAGATCATCGACGCGATCGCCGCCGACGCGGACGGCCACTGGCGGCCGAAGCCGGGCGCGGTGTATCCCCTGTTGCAGTTGCTCGCCGATGAGGGCCTCGTTTCCTCCGAGCAGCGCGACGAGAAGAAGGTGTACGCGCTCACCGAGACGGGCCGCGCCGCCGCCGAGCAGGCCGCCGCCGAGCACGCCGAGCAGGACAGCGCCCATGAGCACCGGGCGGGGCACCCCCGTGGCGGCCACGGAACGTGGAAGGCCCCGCAGTTCCCGCGCATGGACGAGCACGACGTGCTCGTTCCGAAGTCGGGCGTGAAGCTCGCCCAGGCTGCCGCGCAGGTCGCGCAGGTCGGCACTGCCGACCAAAAGAAGCGCGCCGCAGAGCTGCTCGACGAGACCCGCAAACGCCTGTACGCCATCCTTGCCGAGGACTAGCCCGTGACCGTCACGTCGGTCGCGGCGGCTGGACGCCCTGCGCCGACCCCCGATCAGCAGCGTGCCCTGAAGGCGCGCTACCGCCGCATCATGCGGTTCGCCACGCGCGTTCTCGTGCAGGCGTGGTGGTTCGAGCTCGTCTTGCCGCGCTTCGGACTCGGCGGGCTCGCCGCGCGGGGGCGCATCCGCCGTCTGCAGAGGGCGGCCCGACGCTTCCACCGCCTCGCCGCCGACCTCGGCGGGCTGATGATCAAGGCCGGGCAGTTCTTGTCATCGCGCCTCGATGTCCTACCGCGCGAAATCACCCAAGAACTCGAGGGCCTGCAAGACGAGGTCGCGCCCGAGCCGATCGATCGCATCGTCGCCCAGGTCGAGCGCGAGCTTGGCATGCCGCTCGACGTCGCTTTCGCGGCGTTTGATGAGACGCCCATCGCGGCCGCGTCTCTCGGTCAGGCCCACCGCGCGCGCCTCTCCCCCGGCCTCGCGGCCGAGCTCGGTATCGACCAGGTCGTGGTGAAGGTGCTGCGCCCGGGCATCGAAGAGATCGTCGAGGTCGACCTGACCGCCCTGCGTCGGGTGGGCCGCATCCTGTCTCGCGTGAAGTTGGTCGCAAACCGCACCGACGCACCGGCGCTCGTCGAAGAGTTCGCCACGACGAGTCTCGAAGAGATCGACTACCTGAACGAGGCAGCCTACGCCGAACGTTTCGCCGCCGACTTCGCCGACGATGCCCGCATGCGCACCCCCGCAATCATCTGGGAGCGCTCGGCCCGCCGCACACTCACCCTGCAGGACGTCACGGCAATCAAGATCACCGACGTCGCGTCGCTGCGCGCCGCCGGCATCGATCCGGATGCTGTCGCCGCCGAACTCGCGCGCGTCACCTTCCAGCAGCTCTTTATCGCCGGCTTTTTCCACGCCGACCCGCACCCCGGCAACATCTTCGTGACCCCTGGCCCCTCTGGCGGACCCGACGACTGGACCATCACCTACATCGACTTCGGAATGATGGGGGAGATAACGCCGGGCCTGCGCGCTGGGCTGCGCGCGTTCATCCTGGCTGCCGTCGGCCGCGATGGGCCGGGGCTCGTGCAGGCGATGCAGCGCCTCGGAGTCCTGCTGCCCACCGCTGACATCGACGAGCTCGAACGCGCGATGACCGCCCTGTTCGATCGCTTCGGCGGCATGGGCGTCGCCGAGCTCACGCAGGTCGACCCGCGCGAGCTCGAACAGTTCGCCCGGCGCTTCAGCGAGACGGTGCGCACGCTGCCCTTCCAGCTGCCCGAAAGCTTCCTCCTGTTGATTCGCACAGTGTCGCTGCTGTCGGGCGTCACGAGCGCCCTCAACCAGGACTTCAATATCTGGGATGCGGTGGACCCGTTCGCGAAGACGCTCGTCGAGGCGGGGCGGTCGGGTGGCGTTGACGGCATCATCGAGCTGGGGCAGCAGGCCGTCGGCTACGCATCGACGCTCGCGCGATTGCCCCGGCGCATCGACCAGTTGGCGGCGAAGGCGGAGCGCGGCGACCTCGCGCTGCGCATGCCTGAGACCGATCGGAGGATGCGCGCACTTGAGCGCTCGGTCGGCCGAGCTACCTCGGGCTTACTCGTGATCGGTCTCCTCACCGCCGGGGCAGTGCTGCGAAGCGCGGGTGACCCCCTCGGCACCGTGCTGATGATCGTCGCCGTCGTACCGCTTCTGCACATCGTGGTGGGTTCGCGGTTCCCCTAGCGCGATTCGCGGGCCGGGGCGGCGTCATATGCCGTGACCGAAATAGGTCACCCTATTAGGCTGAAAGGTGCTCCGCGAGGGAGCGGCACATCGATCTCCAAAGGGAGGCCCTGTGGCCGGAAACGCCACCGTTCGGTTTGAGAACGTCGCACTGCTCTCGGTGGCGAGCGTGCTTCCGTCGCGCGTGACAACGTCGGACCACATCGAAGCGCAACTCGCGCCCGCCCTCGAGCGCCTCAAACTGCGCAGTGGACTCTTGCGCCGCGTCGCCGGAGTGAACGAGCGGCGCAATTGGGCTGAGGGTGAAACGGTCGACTCCGCGACCGTTCGTGCCGGCCAGCGGGCCCTCGCCGACGCGGGGGTGAGCCCCGACGAGGTGGGGTTGCTCATCAACACCTCGGTCACCCGGATGAACCTCGAGCCGTCCGTCGCCGTCGGCCTGCACCACGGGCTCGAGCTTCCGAGTTCTGCCGTCAACTTCGATGTCGCCAACGCCTGCCTCGGCTTCATCAACGGCATGTCGCTCGCGGCCACCATGATCGAGTCGGGGCAGATCCGACACGCGGTCGTGGTTGCCGGTGAGAACGCCGACGACATTCAGGTGAACACGATCGACCGGCTGCTCGCCTCGAACGGCAGCCGCGACGACTTCATGCAAGAGTTCGCGACTCTCACCCTCGGGTCGGGGTCGGCGGCGGCCGTCCTCGGGCGCGCCGACGAGCATCCGAACGGTCACCGCGTTTTGGGCGGCGTGACGCGCGCCGCCACCCAGTTCCACCAGCTCTGCGTCGGCAGCGTCGACGGCATGTTCACCGACGCGAAGGCGCTGCTGAAGGGCGGGCTCGACCTCGTCGTCTCGGCCTGGAAGGACGCGTCGACCGAGTGGAACTGGTCGTCGATGACCCGCTACATCACCCACCAGGTCTCGTCGATCCATACATCGTCGCTCGTGAAGGCGGTGGGCCTCGACCGCTCGCGCGTGCCGACCACGTTCCCGAGCTACGGCAACGTCGGCCCCGCCTCGGTGCCGATTACGCTCGCCGACGAGCAGCACGCGCTGAAGCGCGACGACCGGGTACTGCTCGTGGGCGTCGGCTCCGGCCTCAACACGGCGATGCTGGAACTCGCCTGGTGAGTTCCGTCCCGGCGCCACCACTCGACGGTCTTCCCGGCCTCGACCCGACCTGGAGCCGCCGTGTGCGGGTCACCGACTCTGCCAGCGGCGACTCCCACGACTGGCACCTGCTCGACACGGCGGGCGAGCTCGAGCGACTCGGCGTGACACCAGTTGGCACCATCCTCGCCGTCCACGGCAACCCCACCTGGTCGTACCTGTGGCGACGCATCGTCGGCGCCAGCGTCGAGGCGGCGGCGACGGGAGCGCCCGCGTGGCGGGTCGTCGCGATCGACCACCTCAACATGGGATTCTCGGCGCGCACCGGCTCACCCCGAAGCCTCCAGCAGCGCGTCAGCGACCTCGGCGACCTCACCGACGAGCTCGGGCTTACCGCCCCCGTTATCACGCTCGGCCACGACTGGGGCGGCGTCGTCGCCCTCGGCTGGGCGGTCGACCACCCCGAGCTGCTCGCCGGCGTCGTCTCGCTCAACACTGCGGTGCATCACCCGGAGGGCGTGCCGATTCCTGCACCCCTGCGGCTCGCGTCGGCGCGCGGCGTGCTCGCCACCTCCACGGTGACGACGCCCGCGTTCCTCGAAACCACGCTGTCGCTTGCCCGCCCCGCGCTCGCCCCCGAGGTGAAGGACGCCTACCGCGCCCCCTACCGCTCAGCCGCTGACCGGGCCGGCATCGGGGCGTTCGTGGCCGACATCCCCGTCGACGACGGCGATGCAAGTTTCGGCGAGCTACGGCGGATCGCCGCGGGCGTCTCGATGCTCACCGTTCCGGCGCTGCTGCTCTGGGGCCCCGACGACCCAATCTTCGGTGACCGTTACCTCGACGACCTCACCGACCGCTTGCCGCACGCCGACGTGCACCGCTTCGAGGGTGCCGGGCACCTCATCGCGGAGGACCGACCCTACGCGGATGCCGTGCTCACGTGGCTGGCGGACCGCGTCGCCCCCGGGGCGGCGGCTCCGCTGACGACGCGGAATGCGCATCCCCCGATCGATGACGCCCCGTACGCGCCGCTGTGGTCTGCCCTCGACCGGCGGCGCGAGGACGACGCCGACGCGATCATCGACATGGCGACACGCGGCGGACGCGCGCGGCACGTCAGTTGGCGCCGACTCGACGACCGGGTGCGGCGCATTGCCGCGGGCCTCGCGAGCATTGGGGTACGTCGGGGGCAGCGGGTATCGGTGCTGGTGCCTCCCGGGCCGACCCTCACCGCGGTGATTTACGCGTGCCTGCGCATCGGCGCCGTCGTGGTCGTCGCCGACGCGGGGCTCGGGGTGCGCGGGCTGTCGCGGGCCGTGCGGGGTGCGTGGCCCGACGTGGTCATCGGCGAGGTGAAGGGGCTGGCCGCGGCGAAGGCGCTGGGCTGGCCGGGCGTGCGCATCTCGACCGCGACGCTGCCGTGGGCATCGCGGCGCGCACTGGGCGTCTCGCACAGCCTGGCCGAGATCGCCGCGCGCGGAACAGGCGCGCCGTTGCCGGCCGAGCCGTCGCCCGACGACCTCGCCGCGATTCTCTTCACCTCGGGGTCGACCGGCCCCGCGAAGGGCGTGCGGTACACACACCGGCAGCTCTCAGCCGTCCGCGACGTGCTCACCGCCCACTTCGCCATCACCGAGCAGACGGGGCTCGTCACCGGCTTCGCCCCATTCGCGCTGCTCGGCCCCGCCCTCGGCACCCGCTCGGCGACCCCGGACATGGATGTGTCAGCGCCGCGCACGCTGACCGCTCGCGCGGTGGCCGCCGCCGTGCGCGCCGCGGACGCACGGATGGTCTTCCTCTCCCCCGCCGCGATCCTCAACGTCGTGGCGACGGCGGGCGAGTTGACCGATGACGACCGTGACGCGCTCGCTGAGGTCTCGACCTTCCTGTCGACGGGTGCGCCGGTCGGCGAGCCGCTGCTCGCAGCGACCTCCGCGCTCATGCCGGACGCCGAACCGCATACGCCCTACGGCATGACCGAGTGCCTGCTCGTGACCGACATCACTCTCGACGGCATTCGGCACGCGGCGGGCGCCCCCGACCGCGGCGTCTGCGTCGGCGCCCCGATCGGCTCGAACCGGGTGCTGATCAGCGCCCTCGACGCTGACGGCCGGCCCGTCGGCACGCCTGACTCGACGCCCGGCGTTCTCGGCGAGGTCGTCATCTCGGCGCCGCACCTGAAGTCGTCGTACGACCGGCTGTGGCTGACCGACCGCGCGGCCACCGACACGACGCCCACTGATGGCGGCCGCTGGCACCGCACGGGCGATGTCGGGCACCTGGATGCTGACGGGCGCCTCTGGATCGAAGGTCGCCTCCCCCACATCCTCACCACCGCCGACGGCCCGGTCGCCCCGGTCGGCCCCGAGCAGGAACTCGAGCGCAGCGCGCGGGTGCGTCGCGCGGCGGTCGTCGGCGTCGGCCCGGAGGGGCTGCGGCAGGCGGTCGCCGTTGTCGAGACGGTCCCCGCGGTGACCCGGCCAGGCCTCGCGCCGGCCGAGCTCGCGGCGGAGCTGCGGGCCCTGTCGAGTCTGCCGCTCGTGGCTGTGCTGACCGTGCCCGAGCTCCCGACCGACATTCGGCACAACTCGAAGATCGACCGACAGCGATTGTCCGCCTGGGCTGAGGCGACGCTCGCCGGTGGACGGATGAGGCGACCGTGATCGTCACCGTGACCGGAGCATCCGGCTATCTGGGCGGCGCCGTCGCGGCGGCGCTCGTCGCCGACGGGCACGAGGTGCGCACGCTGCAGCGGCGACCGTCCGGCGTCGACGGCGCCACCGACATCCTGGGCACCATCACCGACTCGGAGGTCGTCGCGCGCGCCGTCGACGGCGCTGACGGCGTCATCCACCTGGCCGCGAAAGTGTCACTCGCGGGCGACCCGGCCGAGTTCGAGCGCGTCAACATCGACGGCACCCGCATCATGCTCGACGTGGCCGAGGCCGCGGGCGTGTCACGCTTCGTGCAGATCTCGTCGCCGTCGGTGGCGCACGCCGGCGCGGCGCTCGCGGGCGTCGGCGCCGCGCCGGCGTCGCCGCGGGATGCTCGGGGCGAGTACGCGCGCACGAAGGCGGAATCGGAATTGCTGGCTCTCTCGCGCGATTCGGCCGCAATGGCCGTCGTGGCGATCCGGCCGCACCTCGTGTGGGGGCCCGGAGACCCGCAGCTCGTCGCGCGTATCGTCGACCGTGCGCGGCGCGGCCGCCTGCCGCTGCTCGACGGGGGTCGGGCACTCATCGACACGACATTCATCGACAACGCGGCGTCGGGCATCGTCGCCGCCCTGCACCGCACCGACGTCGCGCACGGCCGCGCTTTCGTGCTCACGAACGGCGAGCCGAGGCCGGTCGGCGAGCTGCTCGCGGGCATCTGCACAGCCTCCGGCGTGCGGCCTCCCTCGTGGAGCCTGCCGGCTGGGGTCGCCCGAGCGGCCGGCTCGCTCATCGAGCGCGTCTGGGCGGTGCGCCCCGGCACCGACGAGCCGCCCATGACGCGGTTCCTCGCCGAACAGCTGTCGACCGCGCACTGGTTCGACCAGCGCGAGACGCGCGAGGCGCTCGACTGGGCGCCAACGGTGACGCTCGACGAGGGGCTACGCCGACTTGCGGCGCACGGTGCGGGCTCTCACGAGTGAGCTGTCGCGCGTCGCGTAAGCGCCGCTAACGCCCCAATGGCGAGGACGATGCCGTGAATCGCGACGACGACCGGCACTGACGCAAAAGGAAGTAGTGGGCTGATGGCCATCAGCCCACCCCACCCGTCCACTCGGGACACCTGCACGACGAACCCCACGCTGACGGGCAGACTGACCGCCACGGCCGCGGCTACGCTGCACGCAAGCCGCCGAGCGGCGGTCGTCGGCGTCCACCACAGAGCCAGCAGAGCCACGACCACCAGCCACGCGCCGACCGCTACGAGCGCGAGCGGAAAACCCGCGAACGGAGTGGGCGCACTTCCGCTCGACGCTGCTCCCGCCCACAGCGCGAGCGAGAGGACAGCTACGGCGAGAAACTCGACCCATCCCCGCCATGGCGGGCGCCGCCTTCGTGGACCTGTCGGCATACCCCCACGCTAGCGCCCCTGTCGCCGCGCACAATCGATGCACAGCGCCGCGGCCGGGCGAGCCTCCAGTCGATCCGAACTGATCCTGCCGCCGCACTGTCGGCAGATTCCATATTCGCCAGCATGGACTCTGCTGAGGGCCGCATCAAGTTCGCTCAGTTCGCGCTCGGCGTCGGCCAGCAGGCCGGACGACTGCGACCAGAGCTGCGAGGTGGTGGCGCCCTCCGGGTCGTGCTCGTCGTCGTCGGAGTTCTCGGAGCGCAGTCGCTGCACCGCATCCAACTCTCGACGCAGGCTGTCGACCCGGGCGGCGACGTCAGCGCGACGTCGCTCCAGCGCCGCGCGCGCAACGCCACTGCCCTCAGCCCGATTACTCACCCCTCCAGTGTGCGCCACGCCCCCGAAGGGGGCAGTAGTGGCGGGGTCAGGGACGAGGGAATGCGCCACAACTGCAGTCTCGCCGCACGGCGTGTGAGGCGCAGCGCGGCGAGCGGCGGGCGTCAGGATCAGCGCGCGGCGAGCACCTCGCGCAGTGCGTCCACGACGCGGGTCGCGCGGTCGTCACCCGCCTCCATCTCGTTTGTCAGGAACGCGAAGCCCACGCGGTGGTCGGGGTCGGCGAAGGCCACCTGGCCGCCCGCGCCGTCGTGGCTGAGCGAGGTCGCCGTGAGATAGCGGCGAGCCTCCGAGTCGAGCTGGAACCCCATGCCCCAGCGCGGCCACGGCCCCGGCGCGGCGAAGTGCGGCGCCCCTTCGGAGCGCACGCGCGTCGCGCGCTGGCGCGTTCCCGCATCCGGGATGCGCGTGCCCGATGACGTCTCGATCGTCTCGTTCGACAACGACGAGCTTGCCGCCTACCTGCGCCCCGGCCTCACCACCATCGCGCTCCCCCACGAAGACATGGGCCGACGTGCCGTCGACGCGCTGCTCTCGCCGGGCGACACGGGCGAGCTGCTCGTGCCCATGCCCGTTGTCACCCGTGAGTCGATCGCGACACCGCGGTAGACCAGTCCGTTACAAAACCCACTGGCACTCACCAGCCCCGACCAAGGCCCTGCTCAGGCCCCGGCGAGGGCCTGCCCAGCGCTCAGACCTAGCGTTGTCCTATGACTCCTCGAGCCGCGTCTGACCGTCGAATTTCCACCTCTGTTCTCGTCATCGGGACGGGCGGATCGGGCCTGCGGGCCGCGATCGAACTGTCGGAACGCGGGGTCGACGTGCTCGCCGTCGGCAAGCGGCCGAAGAACGACGCTCACACGGCTCTGGCCGCAGGTGGCATCAACGCTGCGCTCTCGACGATGGATGAGGACGACAGTTGGCAGCAGCACGCCGCCGACACGATCACCGAGAGCTACATGCTCGCCAACCCCCACACGGTCGAGACCGTCACGAAGTATGCCCACCGCGGCATCGAAGACCTCGAACGGTGGGGCATGCCCTTCGCGCGTGAAGCAGACGGGCGCATCAGCCAGCGCTACTTCGGCGCACACAAGTACCGCCGCACAGCCTTTGCCGGTGACTACACGGGGCTCGAAATTCAGCGCACCCTCGTGTCGCGCGCGACCGAACTGGAGGTGCCGATTCTCGACTCGGTGTACATCACACGCATTCTCGTCAGCGACAACGTGGTGTTCGGCGCCTACGGGTTCGACCTGCGCGACGGCACCCGGGTGACGATCATCGCCGACGCGGTCATCATCGCGGCGGGCGGTCACAACCGCATCTGGCGCCGCACCTCGAGCCGCCGCGATGAGAACACTGGCGACTCGTTCAAGCTGGCCGTCGATGCGGGTGGCCGTCTGCGTGATGCCGAGCTCGTGCAGTTCCACCCGAGCGGCATCCTCGAGCCCGAGAACGCCGCCGGAACGCTCGTCAGCGAGGCCGCTCGCGGGGAGGGCGGACACCTGCTGAACGCTCTCGGAGAGCGCTTCATGGAGAGGTACGACCCCGAGCGCATGGAACTCTCGACGCGCGACCGCGTCGCCTTGGCCGCCTACACGGAGATCAAGGAGGGCCGCGGCACCGAGAAGGGTGGCGTCCTGCTTGACATCTCGCACCTGCCGCGCGAAACGATCATGACGCGCCTGCCGCGCGTCTACCAGACCTTGCTCGAATTGCAGGTGCTCGACGTCACGACGACGCCGATCGAGATCGCGCCGACCGCCCACTACTCGATGGGCGGCGTGTGGGTGAACTCCGACGACCACTCGACCGATGTGCAGGGCTTGTACGCGATCGGCGAAGCATCGAGCGGCCTGCACGGTGCCAACCGTCTCGGAGGCAACTCACTTGTCGAGCTGCTCGTGTACGGCCGCATCGTCGGCGAGGCCGCCGCGAATTACAGCGCTGGCATCGCGCACCAGCACCGCTCGCGCGAGGCGATTGAGGCCGCCGACAACGAGGTGACCGAACTCCTCATGTCGGACGGCACGGAGAACGTGCGGGCACTGCAGCGCGATCTGCGCAACACAATGACTGACCACGGCGGTGTGGTGCGCGACGAAGCGGGGCTGCTCGAGGGTCTGCGCCAACTCGACGAGTTGGAGGACCGTCAAACCCGAGTGGGGGTGCACCCCGACCTCGCCGGCTTCTCGGGCCTCGCCCACGCCTTCGACCTGCGCGCGTCGCTTCTCGCCGCCCGCGCGACCCTTGACTGCGCTCTCGAGCGACGCGAGAGCCGGGGAGCCCACAACCGCAGCGACTACCCCGACACGGATCCGGCACTGCAGGTGAACCTCGTGTGGTCGGCCGACGGCACGATCGAGCACGAGCCGATTCCTCCCGTGCCCGGGGAAATCGCCGCGTTGATGGAGAACGTGGCGCAGGAAGGCAAGCTGCTCGAGTAGCCGACGCTCTGGTGCGCGGCTGCGTTAGCGTCAATGAGGACGTCCCGCCGGTGACCGTCTCTGCGGACGGCACGCTTAGCGAGCCCACCTATGCAGCGTTCGCGCGTCTCGACGGCGGCCACACGGTGATCGAGGTGCCCACCCGCAGCGAGGCGGTCGAGTGGGCGCGCCGAGCGGCCGTCGCGTGCCGCTGCCCGCAAGAACTGCGCGAGTTCATGTACGACCCCGAGTCGTAGCATCCGCGCGCGGCTCGAGCTCCCGCGCGCCCCATTCGTTCACATCGGCTAGTGGCGGTCGTTGTCCACGGGGCCTCCGTTCCACGAGGAGGCTGCCCGCTGCGCACGCCTACCTTCGCCCGATGATTGTTGAATCGGGATACGACCTCCACACGCTTCTCTTTGGTGGAGGCTACCGATGCAGAGCATTGCGCATGGTGTGCCTCGGCGACGATCTTCGACTCATCGACACCGTCACACCGCTTGAATCCTTCACCGGACAGTTCGATGCCACGGCACTGGACGTCATCGAGCGCGCTATCCCCGAGAACCACGACTCACTTCCGCAACTCACCACCCGCTACGTCGCACTCGGCTTCACCGTCCCGGAGGCGTCTCAATATCCGCACGGGTTCGACTGGGAACGGATCGGAGTGCTTTCGGAGTGGCTGGAGTGTCACGGTGTGCGTTTACTCACCATCCAGGTTGCCGATGAAGAGGGCTGGGCATCGTCGGGCCCGATGTATTCCTTCACTTCCTACCCCGGCTACGAATACTTGCCGCGCGCAGTTGTTATTCGCGGGCCTCACCCCTTCGGGACCTGCGATTGCGCCGCGTGCACCGCGCACCGCGTACCAAAGAGCGCCTCGACACGTGATGTGTAGACTTATGTGTAAGGAGGCTCTCGTGGCGACCAATCTGGCTCTCGACCCTGACCTTCTCGACCGCGCCCTTGCCGTGAGTGGTCAGCCCACGAAGAAGGCTGCGGTCACTCTCGCGCTACAAGAGTTCATCGCTCGACGCGAACAGCTCGGCCTGCTCGATGTCATCGGAACTCTCGACTGGGACGAATCGTTCGACTACAAAGCTGAGCGCTCCCGCTCGTGACCGTCTTGGTCGATACGAGCGTGTGGTCTCTCGCACTGCGACGCGATCACCCGCGCGGCGGCCCCGCGATTGCACAGCTAACTGCCGCGCTAACGTCCGAGCTGGTCGTAACCACCGGCCTTATCGTTCAGGAGCTACTCCAGGGGTTCTTGCCCGACCGCTCGCAGTCCGAGATTCGCCGCCGGCTCGGAGCGCTGGCGTATGTTCAGCCCGGTCGAGACGACCACATCGCGGCGGCTGATCTCCGAAACAGGTGTCGACGCGCCGGCGTACAACTCGGCACCGTCGACGCGCTTATCGCGCAGCTCTGCATCTCTCGCAATCTCGAGCTCCTCAGCACTGACCGCGACTTCGAGCACGCGGCGAGACACTGTGGCCTCCGACTCTGGAGCAGCAGCTCCACATAGCCGACTGGCGCACCTGCTACAGGTTTACTCGAACCCCTCTCGCTCTGCTCCCTCACCTCAAGAACTGCTCTTCC
>VFQQ010000813.1_pt1 | contig 52718 bp, 52 predicted proteins | sample 3512341 | NCBI WGS metagenome assembly VFQQ01 (sample SAMN10412373, study PRJNA504923) | tailings metagenome | isolation source: Relicate 2 Philex TSF1 revegetated site | place: Philippines: Tuba, Benguet | collected 2017-08-29 | reverse complement strand
GGCAAGCCGGTGATGGAGGGCAAGGGCTGCCTGTTCAAGAAGTTCGCCGGCATCGACGTCTTCGACATCGAGCTGGCCGAGCGCGACCCGGACAAGCTGGTGGACATCATCGCAGCGCTCGAGCCCACGCTGGGCGGGGTCAACCTCGAAGACATCAAGGCGCCCGAGTGCTTCTACATCGAGAAGAAGCTGCGTGAGCGCATGAACATCCCCGTCTTTCACGACGACCAGCATGGCACGGCGATCATCTCGGCCGCTGCCCTGCTCAACGGCCTGGAGCTGGTGGGCAAGCATATCGGCGAGGTGAAGCTGGCCGTCTCGGGCGCCGGGGCGGCGGCCATCGCCTGCCTGGACCTGATGGTGGAACTGGGCGTGAAGCGCGAGCACATCTTCGTGTGCGACTCCAAGGGCGTGATCCACGACCGCCGCGAAGACAAGCTCGACGCGTCCAAGCAGCGCTACGTGCAGAAGACCGGGGCGCGCACCCTGGCCGATGCGGTGCAGGGGGCCGACGTCTTCCTCGGCTGCTCGGCCCCCGGCGTGCTCACGGCCGAGATGGTGAAGACCATGGCCGACAAGCCCATCATCCTGGCCCTGGCCAACCCCGAGCCCGAGATCCGCCCGGAAGTGGCCAAGGCGGCGCGGCCCGACTGCATCATCGCGACGGGGCGCTCGGACTACCCCAACCAGGTCAACAACGTCCTGTGCTTCCCCTACATCTTCCGCGGCGCGCTCGACAGCGGTGCGACGCGCATCACCGAGGCGATGAAGGTGGCCTGCGTGCGCCAGATCGCCGACCTGGCCAAGGCCGAGATCAGCGACGAGGTGGCCTCGGCCTATGCCGGGCGTGAGCTGCGCTTCGGGCCCGACTACCTCATCCCCACGCCCTTCGATGCCCGCCTCATCCTGCGCATCGCGCCCGCGGTGGCCCAGGCGGCGGCCGACTCCGGCGTGGCCACCCGCCCCATCACCGACCTGGACGCCTACCGCGAATCGCTCACCCGCTTCGTGACCCACACCGGGCTCTTCATGCGCCCGGTCTTCCAGGCCGCCAAGGCCGCGCCGCGGCGCATCGCCTACGCCGAAGGCGAAGACGAGCGGGTGCTGCGCGCGGTGCAGGTGGCGCTGGACGAAAGGCTGGTGCAGCCCATCCTCGTGGGCCGCCCGCACGTGATCCAGATGCGCCTGGAGCGCGCGGGCCTGCGCCTGCAGGCCGGCCGCGACTTCGAGGTGGTCAACCCCGAGGACGACCCGCGCTTCCGCCAGTACTGGGAGACCTACCACCGCCTCAAGGCGCGCGACGGTGTGACGCCCGAGATGGCCAAGGTGGCCCTGCGGCGCTCCAACACGCTGATCTCGGCCATGATGGTGCACCTGGGCGATGCCGACGGCATGGTCTGCGGCCTGGTGGGCCGCTACGAGGCCCACCTGGAGCACGTGCGCGACCTCATCGGCCTGAAACCCGGCGCCAGCGGCTTTGCCGCGATGAATGCGCTGATGCTGGACAAGCACACGCTCTTCATCGCCGACACCTTCGTCAATGAAGACCCGGATGCCGCCACGCTGGCCGACATCGCCGTGCAGGCCGCCGACGCCGTGCGCCGCTTTGGCCTGCCGCCGCGCGTGGCCTTCCTGTCGCACTCGATGTTCGGCTCCAGCACCCGCCCCTCGGCCCGCAAGATGCGCGCGGCACGCGACCTCTTTGTGCAGCGCCGCCCCGACGTGCAAGCCGATGGCGAGATGCACGGCGACGCTGCCCTGAGCGAATCGGTGCGCGACGCTTATCTGCCCGGCTCCACGCTGCACGGCGCGGCCAACGTGCTGGTGCTGCCCAACCTCGATGCCGCCAACATCCTCTTCAACGTGCTGAAGATGACCGGCGGCCAGGGTGTGACGGTCGGCCCCATCCTGCTGGGCGCCGCGGCGCCGGCCCACATCCTCACGCCCTCGGCCACGGTGCGGCGCATCGTCAACATCACCGCACTCGCGGTGGCCGACGCGAACGCACGCGCCGGCTGAATGGTCCGCGAAGGGCGTGCGAGGCTCGCGCCCGGGCCGCGCACGCCAGGCGTGTTTGGGGCATCATCGGGACTGCCTTGAACCCGTCCGAAGCTCCTCCTCCTGCTGCGCCCGCCGCACCTGCGGTGTCGGCCTCCGCCTGGGCCCCGCTGTCCCAGCCGGTCTTTCGCATGCTGTGGGTCACCTGGCTGGTGGCCAACACCTGCATGTGGATGAACGACGTGGCCGCCGCCTGGCTGATGACCACGCTCACCTCGTCGCCTGCGCTGGTGGCCATGGTGCAGACGGCCTCCATGCTGCCGGTCTTCCTGCTGGGCCTGCCCAGCGGCGCGCTGGCCGACATCCTGGACCGCCGGATCTTCTTCATGGTGACGCAGTTCTGGGTGGCCGCGGTGGCCGTGGTCACCTGCCTGCTGGTGCTGGGGGGCGGCATGACGCCGGCCTTGCTGCTCGCGCTCACCTTCGCCAACGGCATTGGCCTGGCGATGCGCTGGCCGGTGTTCGCGGCCATCGTGCCCGAGCTGGTGCCGCGCATCCAGCTGCCCGCCGCCCTCGCGCTCAACGGCATCGCGATGAACGGCTCGCGCATCATCGGCCCGCTGCTGGCCGGCGCCATCATCGCCAGCCTGGGCAGCGCCTACGTGTTCGTGCTCAATGCGCTGCTGTCCGTGGCCGCGGGTTTCGTGATCTTCAAGTGGAAGCGCGAGCGCACCGTCAGCGCCCTGCCCGGCGAGCGCTTCGTGGGCGCCATCCGCGTGGGCTGGCAGTACGTGCGCCAGTCCACCCGCATGCATGCGGTGCTGGTGCGCATCGCCCTGTTCTTCCTGCAATCCACCGCCGCGCTGGCCCTGCTGCCGCTCGTGGCCCGCGGCCTGGACGACGGCGGCGCCGGCACCTTCACACTGCTTTTGGCCGCCATGGGCAGCGGGGCGGTGGTGGCGGCTGCCCAGCTGCCCCGGCTGCGCGCGCGCTTTGACCGCGACCAGCTCGTCAACCGCGGTTCGGTCGTGCAGGCGGTGGCCATGCTCGTCGTGGCCTTTGCGCCCAATGTGTGGATCGCCGCGCCGGCCATGGTCGTCAGCGGCATGGCCTGGATCACGGTGGCCAACACCCTCACGGTGGCGGCCCAGCTCGCCCTGCCCGACTGGGTGCGCGCCCGGGGCATGTCCATCTACCAGATGGCCCTGATGGGCAGTGCCGGCGTGTCGGCAGCCCTGTGGGGCCAGGTGGCCAGCTTCACCAGCGTGCCGATCAGCCTGGTGGCGGCGGGCTTCACCGGCACGATCCTGCTGGTCTGGGCCCGGCGCATGGTCATTGAAGGGGGCGCCGAGGAAGACCTCACCCCCTCGCAGGCCTGGAAGGCCCCCGTCACCGCCACCCCCATCGACCCCGATGCCGGGCCGGTGCTCGTCACCATTGAGTACCAGATCGACCCGGCGCAGGCCGAAGCCTTCCGCGCGGTCATGCAGGAGAGCCGACGCAGCCGCCTGCGCCACGGGGCGCTGGCCTGGGAACTCTTCCGCGACGTGAACGACCCCGGTCACTACACCGAGTACTTCATCGACGAATCCTGGGTGGAACACCTGCGCCGCTTCGACCGCGTCACCGCCGGGGACGTCTTCCTGCGCGAACGCCGCCTGGCCTTCCATCTGGGCGAGCAGCCTCCACGCGTCACCCGGCGCATCGCCGAGCCCGTCGATCCCCATTGAGCCGGGGGCGCCCTGTTGGCAGGGACGCACTTCAGGTCTAGGATGGGGACACCACCCGGTTCGGCGCCTCGCGACAGGCGTCTGCCGCGGCCCGGGCCGGTCCCTGAGCTTGCTGCCACAGGAGGTGAGCATGGATCATGCCCTTCAACCCCCGGCCCCCTTCACCGGCCTGCCCCGGGTGCGCCAGGTCGAGATCACCCGGCCCCTGATGTGGCTGCGCCAGGGCTGGGACGACCTCTCCCGCGCCCGCGGCGCCAGCCTGGGCTACGGCGCCATCGTGTCGGGCTTCGGCATCGCCTTGCTGCTGGTGGCCTGGCAGGCCACCTACCTGGTGCCCGCATTGGTCGGCGGCTTCCTGCTGGTGGCTCCATGTGCGGCCATCGTGCTCTATGCGCTGTCCGAGCAGATCGAACGCGGGGAACCGGTCGACACCGCAGCCGCCTATTTTGCGTGGCGGCGCAATGCCGGCTCAATTGCCCTCTTCGGACTCTTCCTCGCGCTGGCGTTGATCTTCTGGGAGCGTATTGCGGCCATCCTCTTTGCGCTGACCTATGGCGGTGAGGTGCCCGACCTGTCGCGCCTGATGGCCGAGGTGCTGTTCTCGGGCCGCTACCTCGGCCTCGTGGTGGCCTTCACCGTGGCCGGCGCGGTGATCGCCGGCGCCGTGTTCGCCCTGAGCGTCGTCAGCGCCCCCCTGCTCCACCATCGGCCGGTGGACGTGATCACCGCGATGCTCACCAGCCTGCGCTGCTGCACCCGCAACCCCGGTGCGATGCTGCTGTGGGCCGCGCTGATCGCGGGCATCACGGCGCTGGGCTTTGCCACCGCGATGGTCGGCCTGGTGATCGTCTTCCCCTGGCTGGGGCACGCCAGCTGGCATGCCTATCGCGACCTGGTGGCCGACGACTGAGAGGCTCTTTCTGGTCCAATCGGGCCATGCACAACGCTCAGAAGTACGCCGTGCTGGTCGCCGCCAGCCGCATCGACGGGCGCGGCGTCTTTGCCGCCGAGCCCATCCCGCCCTACAAGAAGATCGGCGAGTTGCGCGGCGAGGCGATCAGCGTGTCGGAAGCGCGCCGCCGCGTGCGCGGCCTGCAGCGCATCATGATGGTGGAGGTGTCGGACCGGCGTGCCATCGACGCCTCGAATTCCACCGACCCGATGCGCTACACCAACCACTCCTGCCAGCCCAACACGGTGCTGCGCATCCGCCAGGGCCGGGTGGAGTTCTATGCGCTGCGTGCGATCGCACCCGGCGAGGAACTCACCGCCAACTATGTCGAAACCCACCACCAGGGAGGCATGGTCTGCCAGTGCGGTGCCTCGAACTGCGTCGGGCGGTTGTGAACCTCACCAACACCCGGCTCAGGCCGGGTTGTCGATGTCGATGAACTGATGGTCCAGGCCGAATCGCTCGGCCAGGGCTGCACCCAGGGCGCTGGCACCGAAGCGTTCGGTGGCATGGTGGCCGCAGGCGAAGTAGGCCACCCCGGTCTCGCGGGCATAGTGGGCCTGGGGCTCCGAGATCTCCCCCGTCACGAAAGCATCGGCCCCGGCCGCGATGGCCGCCTCGAAGTAGCCTTGGGCGCCCCCGGTGCACCAGGCCACCCGGCGGATGGGCCGGCCGTCGCCCTCCACCACCACCGGGGCACGGCCCAGGCGGTATTGCAGCAAGGCGGTGAGGGCCGCCACCGTCAGCGGCTGGGCCGGCACGCCCAGGAAGCCCAGATCCTGGTCGCCGAAGCGACCGTCCACGGCCAGCTTGAGCTTCAGGCCCAACTGGGCGTTGTTGCCCCACTGAGGATGGGCGTCCAGCGGCAGGTGGTAAGCATAGAGGTTGATCTCGTGCGCGAGCAGCAATTGCAGGCGGCGTTTCATCCACCCGGTGATCCGTCCGTCCTGGCCCCGCCAGAACAGGCCGTGATGGACCAGGATGGCATCGGCCCCGGCCTGGGCGGCCGCCTCGATCAGGGCCAGGCTGGCCGTCACGCCACTGACCAGCTTGTGAATCTCGGGGCGGCCCTCAACTTGCAGACCGTTCGGCCCATAATCGCGGAAGCGATCTGCCTCCAGCAGGGCATGCACTTGGGTGCTCAACTCGTCGCGGTGGATCATCTCCGTCCTTCCCTCAACCGTCCCGGGGCCCCCGGACGGTCGCTCACTGTATGCGCAGAACCTGGCTGATTTTCTCGCAAGCCGTCACGGTCGCGGTGGCCGTGCTCTTCGTCGTGGCCACGCTCAAGCCCGAGTGGCTGCGCCGTGCGCCGGGCAGCGTGATCCCCACGATCACGATCACCGAAACGCCGGTGATCCTGGGACAGGATCACGCCCCGGGCAGCCTGGCGCCGGCGGCAAAACGGGCTTCTCCCTCCGTCGTGAACATCGCCACCAGCAAGGCGCCGACGCGCAATCCGCACTTCAACGATCCCTGGTTCCGCTTCTTCTTTGGCGACCAGGCCGACGACCAGCCGCAAACGGGTCTGGGCTCGGGCGTGATCGTGGCACCCGAGGGCTACCTGCTCACCAACAACCACGTGATCGAGGGTGCCGATGACATCGAGGTGAGCCTGGCCGACGGCCGCAAGGCCAGCGCACAGGTCGTGGGCACCGATCCCGAGACCGACCTGGCGGTGCTCAAGATCGAACTGCCCGAGCTGCCCGCGATCAGCTTCGGCGATGCCGCCTCCTTGCAAGTCGGTGACGTGGTGCTGGCCATCGGCAACCCCTTCGGCGTCGGGCAAACCGTCACCTCCGGGATCGTCAGCGCCCTGGGGCGCAACCAGTTGGGCATCAATACCTTCGAGAACTTCATCCAGACCGACGCGGCCATCAACCCCGGCAACTCCGGCGGTGCCCTGGTGGACGTGGCGGGCAATCTCATGGGCATCAACACGGCCATCTACTCGCGCTCGGGCGGCAGCATGGGCATCGGCTTTGCGATTCCCGCCACCACGGCGCGCCAGGTGATGGAAAGCCTGATCCGCGACGGCCGCGTGACGCGCGGCTGGATCGGCGTGGAACCCCAGGATCTCACGCCGGAACTCGCGCAGACCTTCAACCTGCCCGTGCGCGAAGGCGTGCTGATCACCGGTGTGCTGCAAGGCGGCCCGGCGCAGCAAGCCGGCATGCGCCCGGGGGACGTGGTCGTCGCCGTGGCCGGCCAGGCGGTGTCCAACACCGCCCAGCTGCTCAACGCGGTGGCGGCGCTGCGTCCGGAGAGCACCGCCGCGATCTCGGTCCAGCGTGCCAGCGAGCGCCTGGAACTGCAGGTGCAGGTGGCTCAGCGGCCCGCACTGCAGCGCACCCGCGGCGCCCGCTGAAGCGCTCAGGTCACCACCACACCTCGACCTGGGCGCCGAAGCTGGTGCCCGAGGTCTTGCCATCCCCGATGCCCGTGACGCCGCCCGCACCGGCCGCTGCATTGGCCGCATCATTCCACTTGGCAGTGGTGACATACAGGCGCAGTTCCGGACGGGTCCAGAACCCGGGGCCGGTGCTCAGGGTGGGCGCCAGCGTGAACTTGGTGAGCTTCTGGGCCGGCCCGCCGTCGGGCTTGCGCTGGGAATGCCCCAGCTCGGCCACCATCTTGAAGTGCTGGGTCAGGGCATAGGATGCCCGGCCGCCCAGCGAGAGGCTGTTGACCTTGTCACCGCCCTCGAGGCGATCGGTCTGCCACAGAGCCATCGCCTGCCCGCCGAAGGCGCCGCGCTGCCAGGTGATGGCATCGACAATCCGGAAACCCTTGTGGCCCGAGCCTGCCAAGAGGTCGCCGAAGCCGGTGTTGAGGTTGGCCGAGCCCTGGGCGTACTGCAGCCACAGGGTGTTGCCCCCGCCCAGGCCCAGGAAGTTCTCCTGGTTGTGCTGCACCGTAAGCGCCACACCGTCCTGACCGCCGGAGAAGCTGCCATTGGTGAAGGTGCCCACCAGGCGCAGCTTGCCGCCGGCATTGACGGGAAGGTCATACCACTCGGCGCTCACGCGATGGCCCGGCTGGTCGCCGGCCGTGCCACCCACGCCGTCATCGGTGCGGAAATAAGCCAGCGACAGCTTGCCGGGCCCCACCGAGAGGCCACGCATGCCGGCCCCCACGCCATCCTGGATCGTGAAGAAGGTGTCGACGATGTGCACGTCGGCGCGCGCGTGGTAGCGCTTGCCCACCCAGAAGCTGGCCTCGGGCGCAATGTCGAAGCCCTTGCCTTCGACGAACATCTCGGCCAGGCCGAGCTTGGCGTCGTTGGTGTCGGTGCCCGCGTTGTAGAGGTTGGGCGTGAACTGGATCTTGGTGTCGACATCGCCGGCCTTGAAGCTTTCGCTGAGAAAGAACTCGCCATAGAAGTCGCACTCGTTGCCCAGCCGGTACTTCAGGCCCGGGCCCTGCAGGCCGTAGCAGGCGCGGGCGGCATCCTTCTTCGTGGCCCCCGGACCGGCGCGGAAATACCCTTTGCTTTCCAGGGCCAGGGCCTGGGGGGCCGCGAAGCCGGCTGCTGCGGCCAGGGCCATGCATCCCGCGAGACGGCGAACTTGTTTATCCATTGTTAAGACTCCTCGTGCTTCTGGTTGCTCTGGTTGGGGAACCTCCGGGCAGGATCGCCCGGAAGGCCGGCACGATTATTTAATTAATCTTAAAGTCTTAATACATGGTTAATACTGAGGGTCGAACAGACGCGTCCGACCCACCGCATCGGCGGAAACCGGGGTCGCCTGGACAGACAGGCGTCTGGAAGGGGGTGCGGCGCTACTTGGCCGCGAGGTCTTCTTCCGCGTCGGGCGCGCGGGTGTGCTTGGCAAAGATCTGAGCCGCCCACAGCCCGGCTTCGTAGAGCAGGCACATCGGGATGGCCAGGGCCAGCTGGGAGATCACGTCAGGCGGCGTGACGATGGCCGCGATGATGAAGGCCAGCACGATGAAGTAGCTACGGAAGTTCTTCAGCTTCTCGACCGTGACCACGCCCATGCGCACCAGCACCACCACGACGACAGGCACCTCGAAGGTCAGCCCGAACGCCAGGAACATCGTCAGCACGAAGCTCAGATAGGCTTCGATGTCGGGAGCCGCCGTGATGCTCTTGGGCGCGAAGCTCTGGATGAAGCTGAACACCTGCCCGAACACGAAGAAGTAGCAGAAGGCCACGCCCAGCAGGAACAGCAGCGTGCTGGACACCACCAGCGGCAGCACCAGCTTCTTCTCGTGCGAGTACAAGCCCGGCGCCACGAAGGCCCACACCTGGTAGAGCACATAGGGCAGCGCGATCAGGAAGGCCGTCATCATCGTGATCTTCAGCGGCACGATGAAGGGCGAGATCACGTTGGTGGCGATCATTGTCGAGCCCTGCGGCAGGTGGGCCACCAAGGGCGCGGCCAGCAGGTCGTACAGGCCCGAGGGGCTGGGCCAGAAGAACAGGGCGCCAAAGACGATGCCCACCGCGATGAGCGCGCGGATCAGGCGATCGCGCAACTCGATCAGGTGGGAAACGAAGGGCTGTTCGGTACCTTCCAGTTCGTCTGGACGGTCTTGCTTGGGATCCTGGCTCACGGACCTGCCTTGGAGGAAACACGGGGCGGCCGGAAGCGGGCCACGCGGGCCGCCCCGGACTGCGCCTTGGTGCGCACGCCATGGCGCTGGCGATACCACTGCGGCACGGCGCCGCGCTTGACACGCCAGTTCTTGCCGGGATGCTTGTACTGTGGTGGCGGCGATTCCCAGCCGACGCCGGTGGACGAACTGCCATCCGCCGCAGACGTGGCCTCGGACCAGGCCTTGTCGAAATCGCCAGAGACGGCATTCACTTCCTGCGAGACCGTCTGCTCGACGTTGCGGGCCGCGTCCTCGAACTCGGTCTTCATCTTCTTGAGCTCTTCGAGCTCGATCGAGCGATTGACCTCGGCCTTGACGTCGGCCACGTAACGCTGCGCCTTGCCCAGCAGGTGGCCCACCGTGCGGGCGACCTTGGGCAACCGCTCGGGGCCGATGACGATGAGCGCCACCGCCCCGATCAGGGCCAGCTTGTCGAAGCCGAAATCAATCATGAACGCAAACCGTCACGCAGCCAGCGGGGGCTGGTCTCAGGACTTGGTCTTCGCTTCGACGTCGATGGTCGTGCCGGCGTCCTGGGACTTCTCGGCCGTGACCTGCTGCGCTGGGGCGGCGGCTTCGCCGCTGGTGCCGTCGCGCATGCCATCCTTGAAACCCTTGACCGCGCCGCCCAGGTCGGAGCCCAGGTTCTTGAGTTTCTTGGTGCCGAACACCAGCACGACGATCAACAGCACGACCAACCAGTGCCAGATGCTGAAGGTACCCATGATGTACTCCTAGAGAGGAAAGACGATTCTACGGCCTCAGCCCACACGCCATGGGCGAGGGCCGCCCAGGACGTGGACATGGAGGTGATACACCTCCTGGCCGCCGTCCGGGCCTGTGTTGATCAGGGTTTTGAACCCATTGCCGGCCCCTTGTTCCTGGGCCAGGCGCGGCGCCAGCGTCAGCATGCGGCCCAGCAGGGCTTGGTGCTCGGGCCCCACTTCCCACAGCGAGGGCACGTGCAGCTTGGGGATGATCAGGAAATGGATGGGGGCATGCGGCCGGATGTCGTGGAAAGCCAGCAACTCCTCGTCCTCGTAGACCTTCTTCGAGGGGATCTGGCCGGCAACGATCTTGCAAAAGATGCAGTTGGGGTCGTGGCTCATGGGTTCAGGTTGGCAAGGGCATGGGCTTGCGGTCGTTCAGGGCCAGCCAGCCCCGCACCACGCGGTAGAGGAACCAGATGGAGATCACGCACCAGGCGATCCAGCCCGGCACGAAGAACAGCAGCCACAGCGGCGCCGTGACCAGATACAGGCCCGCCGCCCACAGCACGCTGCGGATGCGCCAGCGGAAATGCGACTCCTGCCAGGTGCCGGCCGCATCGTTGCGCTTCACGAGGTCGAGGATGAAGGCCGCCACCAGCAGCAGCACGCTGGGCTGGAAGGACGGGATCACCGCCCCCACGGCCACGATGGCGTGCAGCGCATAGCTGATGTGGCCGATGGTGCGCAGCGAGTCGTCGTTGCGGTCGGCCACACCGAAGATCTCGCTCACGGGCGAATGCTCGCGGGGGTCGGACGGAGAGCTCATGTACCGGACTCCTCTCGTTCGCGGGCACGACGCGCCGCGAATTCCTCCAACCCCGACAGGCCCTCGCGGCGCTGCAGTTCGGCCAGCACGTCGGACGGCTTGAGGCCGAAATGCGCCAGTGCCACCATGGAGTGGAACCACAGGTCGGCCACCTCGTAGACGATCTTCTGCGCATCGCCGTCCTTGGCCGCCATCACGGTTTCGGTGGCTTCTTCCCCCACCTTCTTCAGGATGGCATCGGTGCCCTTGTGGAACAGGCGCGCCACATAGGAGGCGTCGGGATCGCCGCCCTTGCGCGACTCAATGACCTCGGCCAGGCGCGCGAGCACGTCCTGAGACAAGGGAGAAGCTGGGGAAGAGGGGGCGCTCATCGCACTCATTTGTAGATGCTGCCCGGGTCTTTCAAGACCGGATCGACCGTGACCCACGCATCGTCGCGCAAAACCTGGAAAAAGCACGAATGCCGGCCGGTGTGGCAGGCGATGCCCGGCTCGTGCCCCAGCTGGGTGACGCTGAGCAACACCACGTCGGCGTCACAGTCGAGCCGGATCTCATGCACCTTCTGGATGTGGCCGGATTCCTCGCCCTTGTGCCACAGGCGGCCCCGCGAGCGGCTCCAGTACACGGCTTCGCCGCGGCGTGCCGTCTCGGTGAGCGCCTCGCGGTTCATGAAGGCGAACATCAGGACGTCCTTGGTGTGCGCCTCCTGGGCGATCACCGGCACCAGACCGTCCTGGTCCCATTTCACGTTGTCGAGCCAGTTCATCGGGACAGTGTAGCAACCGGGGATGACACCGGTTCGACCCTAGAGGCGGACCGGGATTCCCCGTGATGCCATCAGGGCCTTGGCCTGGCCCACCGTGTACTCGCCGTAGTGGAAGATGCTGGCCGCCAGCACCGCGTCGGCCCCGCCCTTCTGGATGCCGTCGGCCAGGTGCTCGAGATTGCCCACGCCGCCCGAGGCGATCACCGGCACGCTCACCGCGTCGCTCACGGCCCGGGTCAGCGCGAGGTCGAAGCCACTCTTGGTGCCGTCGCGGTCCATGCTGGTGAGCAGGATCTCGCCGGCCCCGTGCTCGGCCATCTGCCGTGCCCAGGCCACGGCGTCCAGGCCCGTGTTCTTGCGCCCGCCATGGGTGTAGACGTCCCAGCCGGCGCCGTCGGCCCGGGCTTTCGCGTCGATGGCGACCACGATGCACTGCGCCCCGTACTTGGCCGAGGCGTCGCGAATGACCTGAGGGTTGGCCACGGCAGCCGAGTTGAAGCTGACCTTGTCGGCCCCGGCATTGAGCAGGCGGCGCACATCGTCCACCGTGCGCACGCCGCCACCCACCGTGAGCGGGATGAAGACCTGGGCGGCCACCGCCTCGATGATGTGCAGGATGAGGTCCCGGCCATCGCTGGTGGCGGTGATGTCGAGGAAGGTGAGTTCGTCGGCGCCCTGCTCGTTGTAGCGCGCCGCAATCTCGACCGGGTCGCCGGCATCGCGCAGTTCGACGAAATTGACGCCCTTGACGACGCGCCCGCCGGTGACGTCCAGGCAGGGAATGATGCGTTTGGCCAGCATGGGTCTGTGCTTCAGGCGCCGCCGTTGAGTTCGTCGGCGCGCTTCTGGGCCTGCGCAAAATCCAGGTCGCCGCTGTAGATGGCCCGGCCGCAGATCACCCCCTCGACGCCCTCTTCCTCGACCGCGCACAGCCTCTCGATGTCGGCCAGGTTGCTCAGCCCCCCCGAAGCGATCACCGGGATGCTCAGGGCCTGGGCCAGCTTGACCGTGGCGTCGATGTTGATGCCGGTGAGCATGCCGTCGCGGCCGATGTCGGTGTAGATCACCGCCTCGACGCCATAGTCCTCGAACTTCTTCGCCAGGTCGATCACCTCATGGCCCGAGAGCTTGGACCAGCCGTCGGTGGCCACCTTGCCGTCCTTGGCGTCCAGGCCCACGATGATGTGACCGCCGAAGGCGCTGCAGGCGTCCTTCAGGAAGCCGGGGTTCTTCACCGCGGCCGTGCCGATGATGACGTAGCTCAGGCCGTCGTCGAGGTAGCGCTCGATGGTGTCGAGATCACGGATCCCGCCGCCCAGTTGCACGGGGATCTCGTCCCCCACCTCGGCCAGGATGGCCTTGATCGCGGGTTCGTTGACCGGTTTGCCGGCAAAGGCACCGTTCAGGTCGACCAGATGGAGACGGCGCGCTCCGGCATCGAGCCAGCGGCGCGCCATCGCGGCCGGGTCTTCGCCGAAGGTGGTGGAATCGTTCATGTCGCCTTGCTTGAGGCGCACGCACTGGCCGTCTTTGAGATCGATGGCGGGGATCAGCAACATAGCCGAGGTCGAGTGGGTGGGGTGGAGGCGGGATGGCGGGGGCGCGGGCACCGGGGGGATGCACGTGCGAAGGAAACGGTCTCGGGCGGTGTCAGGGCTTCCAGCTCAGGAAGTTGCGGTACAGGGCCAGGCCGTGGTCGGCGCTTTTCTCGGGGTGGAATTGCGTCGCGAAAATATTATCCCGGGCCACCGCACAGGTAAAGCGCACCCCGTACTCGGTTTCCCCGGTGCTGTGGGCCGCATCGGCCGGGCGCGCATAGAAGCTGTGCACGAAGTAGAACCAGGCGCCGTCGGGCACGCCGGCCCACATCGGGTGGGGCCGGGCCTGCAGCACCTGGTTCCAGCCCATCTGCGGCACCTTGTAGCGGCTGCCATCGGGCTGGATCTGGCCCTCGAGCTGGAAGCGCACCACTTCGCCGGGAATCAATCCCAGGCCGTCGGTGGGCCCCTCCTCGCTGCGCGACAGCAGCATCTGCATGCCCACGCACACGCCCATCAGCGGCTTGTGGGCGGCCGCGTGCAGCACGGCCTCCTGCAGGCCGGAATCACGCAGCTCGCGCATGCAGTCGGGCATGGCGCCCTGGCCGGGCAGCACGACGCGCTCGGCGGCGTACACCTCTTCGGGGCGCGAGGTGACGATCACCTCCAGGCCGCAGCCCTGCGCCACATGGAGCACCGCCTGCGACACCGATCGCAGGTTGCCCATGCCGTAGTCGACGACAGCAACGGTGGCCATGGTGCGGGTGCTCAGAGGGAGCCTTTGGTGGACGGGATGACGCCGGCGCTGCGCGGGTCGAGTTCGAGCGCCGCGCGCAGGGCACGCGCGAAGGCCTTGAAGACCGTCTCGCACTGGTGGTGCGCGTTCACCCCCTTGAGGTTGTCGATGTGCAGCGTCACCAGGGCGTGGTTGGCGAAGCCCTGGAAGAACTCGAAGGTGAGCTGGGTGTCGAAGCCGCCGATCATGCCGGCCGTGAAGGGCACGTCCATGTGCAGCCCCGGCCGGCCGGAGAAGTCGATCACGACGCGCGACAGCGCCTCATCCAGCGGCACATAGGCGTGGCCGTAGCGACGGATGCCCTTCTTGTCGCCCACGGCCTTGGCGAAGGCCTGACCCAGGGTGATGCCCACGTCCTCCACCGTGTGGTGGCCGTCGATGTGCAGGTCGCCCTGGCACTCGATCTCCAGGTCGATCAGCCCATGGCGGGCGATCTGGTCGAGCATGTGGTCGAAGAAGCCGATGCCGGTGTTCAGCTTGGCCTGGCCGCTGCCGTCGAGGTTGACGGCCACGCGGATCTTCGTTTCGTTGGTGTTGCGCGTGACGTCGGCGACGCGCGGCGTGGCAGTGGTGCTCATGGTTCAGAGGCTTTCCCGCAGGGCGGCGATCATGCGCTGGTTCTCGTCGGGCGTGCCCACGGTCAGGCGCAGGCAGGCAGAGAGCAATGGATGCATTCTAGAAACGTTCTTCACCAGCACGCCGCGCTGCTTCATGCCGGCAAAGGCCCGGTCGGCATCGGGCACACGCACGAGCACCATGTTGGCCTCGCTGGGAAAGGGGGTCACGCCGGGCAGGCCCTTCAGGGCCTCGGTCAGCCGGGTGCGCTCCTCGCGCAGCACCGCGGCCTGGCGGGCGAACTCGTCGGCGTGCTCCAGCGCAAACAGCGCCGCCTCGGCATTGAGCACGCTGATGTTGTAGGGCGGACGCACCTTGTCGATCTGGGCGATCAGGCGGGCGGCGCCCATCATGTAGCCGATGCGCACGCCGGCCAGGCCGAACTTGCTCATCGTGCGCATCAGCAGCACGTGTTCATGGCGGGCCAGGCGGTCGATGTAGCTGCGGCTGGCAAAGGGCTGGTAGGCCTCGTCGATCACCACCAGGCCCGGCGCGGCCTCGATCAACCGCTCGACGATGCGGTCGTCGAAGAGGTTGGCCGTGGGGTTGTTCGGGTAGGCGATGTAGAGCAGCGCCGGCTGATGCGCCTCCAGCGCGGCCAGCATGGCCGCCTCGTCGAGTTCGAAGTCGGCCGTGAGCGGCACGCCCACGAACTTCAGGCCTTGCAGCTGCGCCGACATCTGGTACATCACGAAGCCGGGCAACGGCGCCACGATGGTGGCGCCCGACACGTCGCAAGCCATGGCCAGCAGGCTGATGAGCTCATCGGAGCCATTGCCCAGCATCAGCGCACAGCCTTCCGGCAGGCCGGCATGGCGCGCCAGCGCTTCTCGCAGCGTGTCGATGCGTGCACCGGGGTAGCGGTTGATCGCCACGGCGCCGAGGCGTTCGCCCAGGGCCTGCTGCAGCGCGGGGGGCAAACGGAAGGGGTTCTCCATCGCGTCGAGCTTGAGCAGGCCGGTGCTGTCCTGCACCGCATAGGCATGCATGCCCTGCACGTCCTGGCGCAGCCAGCGCGCCATCACGGTGTCGAGGCGGCTCATCGTGTGCCTCCCTTCAGGCGGAACTCGGCCGCTCGGGCGTGGGCCTGCAGCCCCTCCCCATAGGCCAGTTCGGCGGCGATGGTGCCCAGCACCTGGGCCCCCTGCTCGCTCACCTCGATCAGGCTGGAACGTTTCTGGAAGTCGTACACGCCCAGCGGCGACGAGAAGCGCGCGGTGCCCGAGGTGGGCAGGACGTGGTTGGGGCCGGCGCAATAGTCGCCCAGGCTTTCGCTGGTGTAGGCGCCCAGGAAGATGGCCCCGGCGTGACGCAGCAGCGGCTCCCAGCGGCCGGGCTCCTGCGACGACACCTCCAGGTGCTCGGGCGCGATGCGGTTGCTGATCTCGCAGGCCTCTTCCATGCTGCGCGTGAGGATCAAGGCGCCGCGGCCTTCCAGCGAGGCGCGGATGACGTCCTTGCGGGGCATGCCGGGCAGCAGGCGGTCGATCGCGGCCTTCACCTGTGCGATGTAGCCGGCGTCGGGGCAGAGCAGGATGCTCTGGGCCAGCTCATCGTGTTCGGCCTGGCTGAAGAGGTCCATGGCCACCCAGTCGGCCGGCGTGCTGCCGTCGGCCAGCACCAGGATCTCGCTGGGCCCGGCGATCATGTCGATGCCCACGGTGCCGAAGACATGCTTCTTGGCGCTGGCCACGTAGGCGTTGCCCGGGCCGGTGATCTTGTCCACCTTCGGGATGGTGGCCGTGCCGTAGGCCAGGGCGGCCACGGCCTGGGCTCCGCCGACGGTGAACGCACGGCTCACACCGGCCACGTGGGCCGCAGCCAGCACGAGCAGGTTCTTTTCACCTTTCGGCGTGGGCACCACCATGATGATCTCGCCCACCCCGGCCACGTGGGCGGGAATGGCGTTCATCAGCACCGACGAGGGATAGGCCGCCTTGCCGCCAGGCACATAGATGCCCACGCGGTCGAGCGGCGTGACCTTCTGGCCCAGCAGGGTGCCGTCCTCGTCGCGGTAGGACCAGGAACGGCCGCAGGCCTCGAGCTGGCGCTCGTGATAGGCCCGCACGCGCTGCGCGGCAGCCTGCAGGGCCTCGCGCTGCGAAGCCGGTATGGCCTCGAAGGCGGCCTTCAGTTCGGCCGGGCTGAGCTCCAGCGCCGCCACGGACGCCGCGTTCAGCCCGTCGAAGCGGGCGGTGTACTCCAGGATGGCCGCGTCACCGCGCGCGCGCACGTCGGCCAGGATCTCGGCCACGCGGGTCTCGATCGCATGATCCGTCTCCGCCGCCCAATGCAGCACGCGCTGGAACTCGGCTTCGAAGTCCGGCGTGGTGGTGGCGAGCTGGCGGATCTGGACGGACATCATTCACTCCTTGGGAATGGCGGTGGCAAAGGCGTCGATGAGGGGGCGCAGGGTGGCGCGCTTGAGCTTGAGCGCGGCCTGGTTGACAACGAGGCGCGAGGAGATCGGCATGATGTGCTCGACCTCGACGAGGTGGTTGGCCTTGAGCGTGCTGCCGGTGGAGACCAGGTCGACGATGGCGTCGGCCAGGCCGGTGAGCGGCGCCAGCTCCATCGAGCCGTAGAGCTTGATGAGGTCGACGTGCACACCCTTGTCGGCGAAGTGCTGGCGCGCCACCGTGGTGTACTTGGTGGCCACGCGGATGCGCGAGCCCTGCTTCACGGCGGCGGCATAGTCGAAGTCGTCGCGCACGGCCACGCTCATGCGGCAGCGGGCGATGTTCAGGTCCAGCGGCTGGTACAGGCCCTGGCCGCCGTGCTCGAGCAGCACGTCCTTGCCCGCCACGCCCAGGTCGGCACCCCCGTACTGCACATAGGTGGGCACGTCGGTGGCACGCACCAGCACCACGCGCACGTCAGGCCGGTTGGTGCCCAGGATGAGCTTGCGCGACTTCTCGGGGTCTTCCGCGACCTCGATGCCCGCGGCCTTCAGCAGCGGCAGGGTCTCGTCGAAGATGCGGCCCTTGGACAGCGCCAGCGTGATCAGGGAGGCGTCCTGCGTCATTTGATTCTTTCGATGTCGGCGCCCACGGCCCGCAGCTTGGCTTCCATGTGGTCATAGCCGCGGTCGAGGTGGTAGATGCGGTCGACCACCGTCTCGCCCTCGGCCACCAGGCCGGCGATCACCAGGCTGGCCGAGGCGCGCAGATCGGTGGCCATCACGGTGGCGCCCGAGAGCTTCTCGACCCCCTGCACGACCGCCGTGTGGCCGTCCACCTCGATGCGCGCGCCCAGGCGCACGAGTTCGTTGACGTGCATGAAGCGGTTCTCGAAGATGGTCTCGGTGATCTTGGCCGTGCCCTCGGCCACGCAGTCCAGCGCCATGAACTGGGCCTGCATGTCGGTGGGGAAGGCGGGGTACTCGCTGGTGCGGAAGGACTGGGCCTTCAGGCGCCCCGAGGCGGCCACACGGATCCAGTCGGTTCCGGCTTCGATGCGGGCGCCGGCCTCACGCAGCTTGTCGATCACCGCGTCGAGGTGGTCGGCGCGTGCATTGCGCAGCAGCACCTCGCCCCCCGTGGCCGCCACCGCGCACAGGAAGGTGCCGGTCTCGATGCGGTCGGGAATGGTGCGATGGTTCACGCCCCCCAGGCGCTCGACGCCCTGGATGCGGATCTTGCTCGTGCCATGCCCCTCGATCCTGGCGCCCATGGCGATCAGCATCTCGGCCAGGTCGGGGATCTCGGGCTCCTGCGCGGCGTTCTCCAGCACCGTTTCGCCCCGGGCCAGCGCGGCGGCCATCAGGAGGTTCTCGGTGCCGGTGACGGTGACCATGTCGGTAGTGATCCGCGCCCCCCGCAGGCCGCCGGCCGGCGCCTTGGCCAGAATGTAGCCATGCTCGACGCGGATGTCGGCACCCATGGCCTGCAGGCCCTTGATGTGCTGGTCGACCGGGCGCGAGCCGATCGCGCAACCACCGGGCAGCGACACCGTGGCCTCGCCGAAGCGCGCCAGCAGCGGCCCCAGGGCCAGGATGGACGCCCGCATGGTCTTGACCAGGTCGTAGGGTGCTTCGGGCGAGGTGACGCTGCCGGCGTCGAGCCGGATGCGGTCGGGGCGGTCAGCGTCGCGCTCGGCCTTGGCGCCCATGTTGCGCAGCAGCTTGAGCATGGTGGCCACGTCCTGCAGCGCGGGCACGTTGTCCAGCGTGACGGGTTCCGCCGTGAGCAGGGCCGCGCAGAGCTCGGGCAAGGCCGCATTCTTGGCGCCCGAAATGGTGATCTCGCCCGAAAGGGGGCGGCCGCCGCGGATGAGGAGTTTGTCCATGCGTGGGCTTCTTCAGGCCCCCGCGCCGCGCCGGTCTCAGCAGTCCCCTCTTGCACGCCAACCGCGCCCAGGGGCCTGCAACCCGTGCCGCGGCAGCGGGTTGCCGATCAATGGTGGTGGGTGGGGGCCGGGGTGGCGGACCACTCGGCCGGGGTGAGCGTCTTCATCGACAGGGCGTGGATTTGCTCGCGCATTCTATCGCCCAGCGCACGGTAGACGCGCTGGTGCCGCGCCACGCGGGACAGCCCCTCGAATTCGGCCGACACGATGGTGGCGAAGAAATGGCGGCCGTCACCGTCCACCTCCAGGTGCTCGCAAGGGAGCCCCTGGGCGATGTAGGTGCGCACTTCCTGGGGGGTCGGATCAGCCATGATGGAAGGGATTATCCCAGACTCCTCAATGCCGGATCTTGTAGCCGGTCTTGAGCAGATGCAGGGCCACCGCCGCCACCACGGCAAAACTGGTGCCCACGATGGCCAGGCTGAGCCAGGGCGAGACATCGCTCTGACCGAAAAAGCCCCGGCGGAAGCCGTCGATCATGTAGAAGAAGGGGTTGAGGTGGCTCACCGCCTGCCAGAAGGCCGGCAGCGAGTGCACCGAATAGAACACGCCCGCCAGGAAGGTCATGGGCATGATCAGGAAGTTCTGGAAGGCAGCCATCTGGTCGAACTTCTCGGCCCACAGCCCGGCGATCAGGCCCAGCGAGCCGAGCATGCCGGCCCCCAGCGCCGCGAACACCAGGATCCACCACGGCTCGGCAAAGGGCGGCACCGCAAACCACAGCGTCACCAGGAAGACCCCCAGTCCGACCAGCAGCCCGCGGATCACCGAGGCGCCCACATAGGCCCCGAACCAGGCCCGGTGCGACAGCGGCGTCACCAGCAGAAAGACGAGGTTGCCGGTGATCTTGCTCTGGATCAAGGACGACGAGCTGTTGGCAAACGCGTTCTGCAGCACGCTCATCATCACCAGGCCCGGCACCAGGAAGGCGGTGTAGCTCACGCCGTCATACACCTGCACATGCTCCTCGAGCACATGCCCGAAGATCAGCAGGTAAAGCACGGCCGTGAGCACGGGCGCGGCCACGGTCTGGAAGCTCACCTTCCAGAAACGCAGCACCTCCTTGTAGAGCAGGGTGCGCACGCCCGTGGCCGGCGAGATGGCGGCCGGGTCCAGCGGCGTCATGACGGCACCTCCTCGAGCGGACTCGGGTGGTCGAGGAAGACGGGCGCGGTGTCGTCCTGCATGATCTCCAGGAAGACGTCCTCGAGGTCGGCCCGGCCGATTTCCAGGTCCTCCACCGCCACGCCGTGCAGGCGCAGCGTGGACAGCACCTCTTCCACTTCCTGCGCGTCATGAGCCTTGATCTGGGCGATGCGACCGGTCACGCGCGCCATGTCGGCCAGCGAAGGCGGCAACGGGTCGTCGGTCTTGAAACGCAGCATGGTGCTGGCGCGGCCCGACAGCAGGGCCGAGGTGCGGTCCAGCGCCACCACCTGCCCCGCCTTGAGCATGGCGATGCGGTGGCACAGGGCCTCTGCCTCCTCCAGGTAGTGCGTGGTCAGCAGCACCGTGTGGCCTTCGCGGTTCAGGCGCGCGATGAACTGCCACAGCGTCTGGCGCAGTTCCACATCCACCCCGGCGGTCGGTTCATCGAGCACGATCACAGGCGGGCGGTGCACCAGAGCCTGGGCCACCAGCACCCGGCGTTTCATGCCGCCCGAGAGCTGGCGCATGTTGGCATTCGCCTTGTCGGCCAGACCCAGGTTGGCCAGCAACTCGTCGATCCAGTCGTCGTTGTGGCGCACGCCGAAGTAGCCCGACTGGATGCGCAGGGCTTCGCGCACGCTGAAGAAGGGGTCGAACACCAGTTCCTGCGGCACGATGCCCAGCTGGCGGCGCGCGGCGGCGTAGTCCGCCACCACGTCATGGCCATGCACCGCCACCCGCCCGCTGGTGGCGCGGCTCAGGCCGGCGAGGATGCTGATCAGGGTGGTCTTGCCCGCCCCGTTGGGCCCCAGCAGCCCGAAGAATTCACCGGGTTCGATGTTGAAACTCACCTCGCGCAAAGCCTGCAAGGGGCCCCGGGCGGTGCGGTAAATCTTGCTGACCTGCTGGAAGCTGACGGCGGACATAAAGGCCTTCATTGTAGGCAGCGCGGGCCTTGCGTGCAGGCGGTGCGGACAGACCCCGCTTGCGGCCCTGCCCGGATTTGCTAGATTGGCGTCGGGCATGCAGGCGCGGGGGCGTCCGTGCCCCGGAGCCACCATGCAAGCCAAAAAGCCGCGCCGCACGGCCGAGCGCATCCTGGAAGTCACGCTCGATCTCTTCAACCGCTTCGGCGAGCCCAATGTATCGACCACGCTGATTTCAGCCGAACTGAACATCAGCCCGGGCAACCTCTATTACCACTACCCGGCCAAGGACGAGCTGATCAACGCCCTGTTCGACCGCTACGAGCGCGCCCTCAACGAACTGCTGCATGCGGCCGACAACGTGCGCAACGTGGAAGACGCCTGGCTCTTCTTCCACATGCTCTTCGAGCTGATCTGGCAGTACCGCTTCCTCTACCGCGACCTGAACGACCTCCTGAGCAAGAACCGCCGGCTCGAGACCCACTTCCAGTTCGTGCTGAAGAACAAGTCGCGCGCCGTGCAGACGGTGCTCGACGCCTTGTCGCGCCACCAGTCCCTGCGCATGGACGGCCGCGAGGCCGAGTCGGTGTCCACCGCCATGGTGGTGGTGCTCACTTACTGGCTGAGCTATGAATACGTGCGCGACCCGCGCCACGCGCTGGAGCCCGAAAGCGCCGGCGCCGCCCTGCTGCGGGGCGCCTTCCACGTGCTGAGCCTCCTGCTCCCCTACCTCGAGCCCGACCAGAAGGCCCACCTGCTGGGCCTGGTGGGCCGCTACAACACCCCCTGACCGGAGACACCCCATGGCCAAATGGACCGCCTTCCCCTACGACAACGCCGAGTACAGCTACGACCTGACGGCCCTGAAGAAGCACTGGGCACGGCTGCACACCGGTGATGCCGAACCCTGGCCCAAGGACAAGGCCGTGCAGGAGGCCTGGGCCCTCTTCCACGCCGGCGAGTTCCAGAAGGCCCGTGAGGCCGGGCTGAAGGCCGGGGGCGCCGGCATCACGGTCGCCAACAAGGCTGAATCCATCTACGCGAACTACCTGGAAAAGAACGAGAAGACCAGACTGGCGATGTTCATGGCTGTGGCCGAGCGTGCCGAGGCCCAGCAGGCCGCCGAGCCCGACAACCCGGCCGGCTGGTACTGGCAGGCCTATGCCCTGGGCCGCTATGGCCAGGGCATCAGCGTGGCCAAGGCGCTTGCGCAGGGCCTGGGGGTGAAGGTCAAGACCGCGCTGGAGACCACCATCCAGTTGCAGCCCAAGCATGCCGATGCCCACATCGCCCTGGGCGCCTTCCATGCCGAGGTCATCGACAAGGTGGGCAGCCTGCTCGGCCGCACGCAGGGTGCCAGCAAGGACACCGGCCTGAAGATGTACAAGGAAGGCCTCAAGCTCAACCCGCACTCGGCCATCGCGCGGGTGGAGTACGCCAACGGCCTGGTCATGCTCGAAGGCGACAAGAAGATGAAGGAAGCCGAGAAGCTCTATGCCGAGGCCGCCGCCTGCGAGCCCATGGACGCGATGGAGCGGCTGGATGTGGAGATGGCCAAGGCTGAACTCGAGGAGTGAGCCAGCGGCCGCCCCGTTAAGATGCGCGGCCTTCCCGCAAACTTCTGCCCATGACGTCCACGCCCAAGCAAATCATCTGTGTGAAGTGGGGCACTGCCTATGGACCGGAATACGTCAACCGGCTCTATGGCATGGTGTCGCGCCACATCACCGGCCCCTTTCGCGTGGTGTGCTTCACCGATGACAAGCGCGGCATCCGTCCTGAGGTTCAGACCTTCGACCTGCCCGAACTGGGCTGCCCGCATCCCCAGCGCACGATGGGCAAGTGGCGCAAGGTGGTGCTGTGGGGCGAGACCCTGGGCGACCTGAGCGGCCCGGCGCTCTTCGTGGATCTCGATTCCGTGATCGTCGGCTCGCTGGACGATTACTTCAGCTATGGCCACCCCGACGACGTGATCCTGGCACGCAACTGGGCCAAGCCTCTGCAGCGCCTGGGCCAGACCTCGGTGTTCCGCTTCCCCGTGGGCCGCTATCCGCACATCCTGACCAACTTCCGCGCCGACCCGCAAGGCGTGGCCGACCGCCACCGCTACGAACAGCACTACATCACCAGCTCCGTGCCCGGCGGCATCAAGCTGTGGCCCGAAGGCTGGACACGGCATTTCCGCCTGCACTGCCTGCTGCCCTTCCCGCTGCGCTACTTCGTGCCCGCCCGACTGCCCAGGAGCGCCCGCATCGTGACCTTCCCGGGCGGCCCCAACCCCGGCGACGTGGCCGTGGGTCGCTGGACGCCGGACGCGCCTGAACACCCCTCGGCGATGGACCACCTGCGCGGCGCCCTGCGCCCCGGCCTGAGCCTGAAGCAGCGCTGGCGCCATGTGACGCGCTACGTGAAGCCCGTGCCCTGGATTGCCGAGCACTGGCTCGAGTGACGCCGCGCCCCAGCGATCAGGCGTCCTGCGACTCGTACTCGATGCCGCCCACCCAGCCGGCCACGAGGTTGTAGATCCAGCAGCCGATGGCCGTGCCGATGTAGCCGAACACCAGGTAGAGCAGCGGCAAAAACACCACCATCAGCAACGGCGGCCCGTCGCCGTGGGGCATGAAGCCCCAGAAGATCAGCATGAAGGGCACCAGGATGACCAGGGACACCAGGGCCATCATGACCCCTGCGACCTTGCCGTTCTGGTGGGGGGACAGGCGTTGGATGCGTTGTTTCATGGGAGCCTCCTCGTTCGTTTCAATGCAGTGTTGCCGTGTCTCGCTGGAAGATCAAGCAACCGGGTTCTGCATCACCAAGTGGAGCCCGCCACGGATCGCTGACTTCATTCCTGCCCATCCCACTGCCAGATCGTTGCACCGTAGTCGCTCTTGAAATCCGGCATCACCTCGCCCGCCTTGAAGTGACGGCGGCTGTTGGCCTTGGCCGGTGTGAACCACCAGCCCTCCCTCGGGCAGGGTTGGCCGGCTTCGCAGCGCAGCCGCAGGGCTGACGTGCCTGCTTCAGGCAGCCAGTTGCTGCCGCCCTCGTCGGCCACACGCTCGACCAGCGTCCACACGGTGGGCTCACGGCGGCTTTGCGGCATGGTGTCGTCCGGGTCGCGCAGCAAGTCCTCGGCGTTTGTGCACACCTCGGTCTCGATGGCCTTCTGGCCCTCAATGAGCAAGGCTGCGGCGGCGGGCCCGGCCTCGGGCAGGTAGATGCCCGTCTTCGGCACCTTCTCGCCGCTGCGCACCCGCACCGCCTCGTGGAGCCGGTACACCGGCCAACTGGCCGGTGGGTTCAGCGGGCCGCGGGACGGTTCGTCGTACGCGAAACTCAAGGTGCCATAGCTCCAACTCCCCTGCTCGGTATGGAAAATGTTGGATGCCGCCTCACGCGCCAGCGTTTCCGCCTTGTCATAGCGCTCCTGATACGGCTGCGCCATCCAGTCGATGGGGTAGTCACGGTTGATGGACGCAAATGTGGTTTCCACATTGCCCGCACAACCCAGACCCCATAGGTCGCCATGCGACATGTTGATGTAGGCCCCGTTGAGCGTCTTGAGCGCCCACTGCATGTTGGGAATCACCCGCTCACCCCACACCACATCGGGCTGCTGGTGCAGTGGGCGGCTGCGGTAGTCGGGCGGAATGCGCCGCATGAACTCGGCCAGCGCGTCTTCGGCGGCCTTGACACACTCGGCGAAGTGGTCACGCATCTGGCCGAAGTAGTCAAGCGAGCTGTAGCGCTCCAGCAGGTAGATTTCTTGCGGAATCAGCGGGATGGTCATCACCGAGCCTCGTGCCAGTTGTGTTGCAAGATGGGCACCCCCACCAGGTCGACCTGGAGGTCGCCCTCGTCATAGCCCCACTCAGCCCTCTTGCCTCGCATCCCACTGCCAGATGACCTGCCCCCAGTCGGACTGGAAGTCCGGCATCACCTCGCCCGCCTTGAAATGACGGCGGCTATTGGCCTTGGCCGGGGTGAACCACCAGCCTTCGCGCGGACAGGGTTGGCCGGCTTCGCAGCGCAGCCGCGGAGCTGACGTGCCTGCTTCAGGCAGCCAGTTGCTGCCGCCCTTGTCGGCAACGCGCTCGACCAGCGTCCACACGGTGGGCTCGGGTCGGCTTTGAGGACGCGATCTCTTGGGGTCGCTCAGCAACTCCTCAGCGTTGGTGCATATATAGGTGTTGATGGCCTGCTGGCCCTCGATCAGCAAGGCCGCCGCCGCCGGGCCCTCGGCGGGCAGGTAAATGCCCGTGCGCGGCACCTTGTCGCCGCTGCGCACCTTAACGCCGGGGTGGATGCGGTACACCGGCCAACTGGCCGGCGGGTTCAGCGGGCCGCGGGCGTCCTCCCGATACCTGAAACTTAGATCCCCGAAATCCCAACTCCCCTGCTCGGTATGGGCAATGTTGGAGGCCATTTTGCTGGCCTGCGTCTCGGCTTGGTCATACCGATCCTGATACGCCTTCGCCATCCACTCGATGTGATAGTCGCGGTTGATGGACGCGAAGGTCGTCACGACGTTGCCCGCACAGCCGAGGCCCCATAGGTCGCCATGCGACATGTTGATGTAGGCCCCGTTGAGCGTCTTGAGCGCCCACTGCATGTTGGGAATCACCCGCTCACCCCACACCACATCGGGCTGCTGGTGCAGTGGGCGGCTGCGGTAGTCGGGCGGAATGCGCCGCATGAACTCGGCCAGCGCGTCTTCGGCGGCCTTGACACACTCGGCGAAGTGGTCGCGCATCCGGCCGAAGTAGTCGAGCGAGCTGTAGCGCTCCAGCAGGTAGATCTCTTGCGGAATCAGCGGGATGGTCATGGATCAGTTCGCTTCGAACCAGTTGTGTTGCAAGATGGGCACGCCCACCAGATCGACCTGGATGTCGCCCTCGTCATAACCCCAGCCGGTGAACTGGCGCGGGCCCAGATGCTCACGCTTGAGATCGGCCGGGTTCACCACGATCTGCTCGGCGCCGCCGTCGAGCCAGTACAGATCACCTTGATCATTGGCCAGCACCGGGCGGCCTTGCTGGTCGTTCAGGCGTTGGGAAGCGGTGGTCCCCCGCCACACCCTCAAGCCCTCGCCGGGCGGCACGGTGTAGGTCACAAACTCACCATTGTGGTTCCAGTGGCGCCACACGGCGAACCGCTGGCGCCACTCGGGCTTGCTTCGCAGTTGGTCGAACTCCGCGCGCGTCATCCAGCACAGGCTGTTGTCGTTGCTCTTGGGGTCCACCACCCGGTACAGCACCGTTCCCGGAGGCAGCACGTCGGGGCGCACGGTGTGGAAGGTCTTGAAGGCTTCCTTGAGCGGCCGCGGCGCGTTCTCGCTGATATCGAAATGCCCTTGGGGTACCTCGGGTGCTTCCCTGAGTGGACGGTACTTCGCTGCCTTCCCCACCGCCACCCACTCCGGCTTGCTCTTGCGCAGCACCTCGATCTCGGCATCCAGGCTGAAGCGGTTGAAGTTGTGGGGCGTGAGGCTGTTGGTCTGCGCCCGGTAGTTCAGGCGATGCTCAACATCCAACCTTTGCGCCAGTCGGTTGAGCCAGTTCTGTACCGGCTGGACCGCCTGGGCCAGGGCGCGGTCCGCCTGGCGGCGCACGCCGTCGAGCATCTGCAGGGTCTGCTGGGCGCGGCGCGCCAGATCTGTGCCACCCCAGCGGTTGACCATCCCCAGCAATTGGCGCGCGGGGCCCAGCGCGCTATCCATGGCGGACGTCAGTCGGCTCACCTGCAGTTGGGCTGCGACGTTGCGCGTTTGCTCGGCCAGGTAGCGGTAAGGCTGATCGATGCGCAGGGCAGAGAGTGCCCGGCGCACCTCAGGGCGGGCGAGGTGGTCGTTGAGCTTGGCGATGCCATGTTCGACGTAGGGCCGCGTGGCTTGCCACATGTCGCTGTCCAGCGCCTGGCGGCCGGCGTTGAAGACCGCCTTGCGCCCATACGCAAACAGGATCTTCAGGCATCCCTTGGCCAGGCTGCCCAGGGTCGGGAACAGGCCGATCAGGGTGAGCACCAAGGCCACCCAGGCCCATTTGTTGGTGCTGTCCTCGTTGATCTTCTTGCAGTTGGCGATGAGGTCACGCACGTCGCAGACCTGATCCACCAGAGGGATCATCGATATCACTGTCCCAGTGACCACCTGGGCCGTGGTCTGGTCCTCGGCAAAATCGCCTTGCAGCACCACCCAGATCCATTCGGCGGCGGCCCCGAGGTCTTGCTTGGCGCTTTGCAGCCACCGTCCCGGCGCGGACCGGAACCATCCCAGCGCGGTTTCCAGCTCTTCCCAGGTGGCGCTCATGGCTGGCCTCCGAGCTTGGCCTGCGCCGCCGCCACCACGTCGCTCAGCGCAGGCCATGGCTTCTCGGATTGCGGCTGGCGAGGCTCGTACTCCACGTGCAGCGCATGTGCAGGCACGTTCTCGTGCCGTGCGTGGCCTTGTGCATCGAGTTGGCCACTGACGACGACATGGCCCTCGAAGAAGATCTTGTAGCCCTGCCCCGCCATGGGTTCACCGTCCGGCCCCGAGTGGCGAATGGCGATCCAGTTGGGTGGTCGATCGAGCACCCCCTCAGGCAAATGCGGTAGCTCCGCCGCCGCGCGGCTCCCCCCACCCCACTCCTGCGTGGCCGCCTGAACGGTAAACGTGCCCGGGCAGGTAAACGTGATGTCCCCGCCGTCAAGCACGATGCGGCTGGGCCCGCAGGTGAGTTCGATGCGCGTGCGGGCCTGCACGTGGATCTCGTCGTTCGTGCTGGTGATCGTGGCCTCTCGGTCGGCGTGGATGGACAAGGTGTCGGTGTGGGCGCGCAAGGACAGCGGCCCGGCGGCGGCCTTGAACTGCAGGCCCTGGGCCTGGGCGTACCAGCTCACCGTGCCGCCAGCGAGGGTGCTGGCGGTGTGGCCGGCGGTGTGCTGCACATCGTCCTGCGCCACCCAGCTCTGGTCTTGCCCGGCGAAGGCCACCGCGCTGGCCTCGGTGCTGAACAGGGCGCTGGCGGCGGCGTCGAAGAGCATCAGCGGCTGTGCAAACCGCGGCACCGGCTCGCCGGGGCTGCGGCTGCCGGGCGGGGCCTGCAGCGGCTCCTGGCCGCCCACCGCGTCCGCGTAGCGCCCCTCCTGGTGCGGGTCGAGGCTGCGCAGGAAGGTTTGCCAGGCCGCGTCCGGGTCGTGGCTGTGAAGGGGCTCGGGGGCCTGGGGGCGGGCGGCTTCGTTCAGCCGGGTGCCCAGGTCGTGCGCGGCCTTCGCCTGCGCCAGGGCCTCCTGGCTGTCCATCTGGGCGCCTTGTACGCTCTCGCCCTGGGCCGCTCGTGCGGTGCTGGACAGCAGCAGGCCGGCTGCGGCGCGCACGCTGGTCCAGCCCGCGCTGGCCAGCTCGAAGCCCGAGCCCCGCCAGGGCCCGCGCTGGGCCCCCGTGGGGGCCTGCTGGAGGAGATGGCCCAGGCCCAGCTCGCTCATGGCCTGGGTGCACAGGAAGCGCATGCGCAGCTGGCCGGTGGCGTCGTCGATCACCCAGGCGTTGTGGCCCTCACCGCTCAGGCCATGGCTGAGCCAGCCCGAGACGGTGCCGGGGTGGTTCACACCCGAGTCCTCGCCCGCGGCATAGGGCGGCGGGTCGGCCTCGTTGTAGAGCTGGCCGACGATCAGGGGCCGGTCGATGTCGCCTTCGATGAAGTCGACCAGCACCTCGGTGCCGATGCGGGGCAGGAAGACGCCGCCCCAGTTGGGGCCGGCCGCACCTTGTGCCACGCGCACCCAGGGGCTGGCGCGTTCGTCGCCGGGGGCGTGGCCCTGGGCATCAACGGGGCTCTCATGGCCCAGGCCGCCGCTCAGGGGGCGTTGCCCGCGCTGCCAGGGAAACTGGATCTTCACGCGTGCGTTGCGATCGGTGAACACCGGCGCGCCGTCCAGGCCGGTGACGAGGGCGGTTTGTACGCCCGGGGCGGTGGGCTTGGGGTGCCAGGGCGGCACCCAGGGGAGTTCAGCGGGCTGGGCGAGGAAGTGGTTGTGGTAGCTGCCGGTGGCGGTGGTGTCGTCGCCGGGGGGTGGTGCGTCGTGCCGCCTGGGGATCTGGGCGCCGAGGTTGTTGGTGATGTGGTGGGTGACCTCGGTGAGACGCCAGCGCTGGCCGGCCAGGGCGCTGTGCTCGCCAATGCCCAAGACCGCCCCGGCGGCCAGGGTGCGCACGCTGGAGCGGCCTTCAAAGGTCTGGTGGCCGCGTTGCAGGGCCTGGGCGAGGCGTTGGGCGTGTTGCCCGGCCTGTTCCTCGTCGGGATAGCGGCGCTCACCAGCGCCGTGGTAGACGGGGAGCCGGGGCCAGTGCGGCCGTTCGGTCGTGCCGTCCTGGGCCGTGGTTCCGGCCAGGTGCTGGGGCTGCCAACTGCCCAGCACGACCTCGGTGGCGCCGCCCTGGTGGTGGGTGGCCAGCTCGGTGAGGGCTTCGCGGGCCTGGGGCCCCAGGCGCAGGTCGCCGCGGCCAAAGGGCAAGACCCCCAGGTCCGCCGGGGGGGCTTGCGCGTCGGTGATGACCAGAACGTGGTGGGCCGGCTCGTTGCCGTGTGGGCCGTGGTGCTCGAAGTGGTAGGCCAGGCCTTCTTCGGCGAGCAGCCGTTCGATGAAGGCCTGGTCGCTCTCGCGGTACTGGCAGCACAGCTCGCGCACGCTCAGGCGCTGGCTGACCTCCACGCGCCAGCGGGCCTGGGGGTGGTCGCGCAGCACGTCGGCGATGATGTCCAGGGCGTGAAGGCCCTGGTAGACGAAGCTGTCGCGGCGTGCGCCCAGCAGGCTCAGCCAGGGGCCCACGGTGAGGTGGTAGCGCGCCAGGCCCCCGTCGGCCCCGCGGAACTCGGCAGCGAGCACGTGGCCGTGCCAGGGGCGCAAGCCGCCGTCGGCGCATTGCAGCTGCAGCAGCACCGCGTGGCCCAGCCAGTCGGTCACGGGCAGTGCGGCCGAGGGGCTGAGGGCATCGATCTCAAGGGTGAAGGGTTCGCTCAGCGCCTCGCGGATCTGGACCCGCTCGGGCACCAGGCCTGCCTGGGAGGCTGCCTCCAGCGCATCACATTGCAGTCGCAGCAGGCGGTGCGCCTGACTGAAGAGCACGCCGAACACCTGACGCAAGGACACCTGCGCCGCGTCGATCACCGCTGACATGGACCCACTCCCTGGGATTGGCTTCTTGTGGCGCGCGAGTATGAGGAAGAAGCCGGCCGCAGGCGAGGGGCTGGGAGCGTTGGTTTACCGGGATTTGCCGAAGTTGCTTTGCGTTACGAATCGCCGTGCGCCGCGCCCCCGTATTCGGGGGGCTCACGCCTTGACAGGGCGGGGCACTTCACGCCGCGCTGGCGAGCAGGTCGCTGGCGGCGAAGAAGCGCTCCACCAGTTCCCACTGGTCGGGGACGTTGAGGGCCGGTGCGTGGCCGCACCCGGCAATGGTCACCACGACCGCGCGCGGGCCGCGGGCGCGCATTTCCTCGGCCGTGTCGGCGAGCAGCAGGTCGGAGCTTTCGCCTCGCAGGCACAGCACAGGAATGTCCAGACTGTCATAGGCGTCCCAGAGGTCGTAATCGTGCGGGTGATGCACGAACTGCAGGGCCATGGCCGGGTCGTAGTGGGTGGTGACCTGGCCGTCCGGCAGGCGACGCGCCGACGTTTCGGCCATGCGCCGCCATTGCGCATCGGACAGCCATCCGTAGGGCTGGTAGACCACGCGCAGGAAGGCCTCGAGGTCCGTCACGCGGTCGAAGGCCGGAGGCTGACCGGCATAGGCACGGATGCGCTCGAGGGCCGGCTCGGCCAGCTTGGGGCCGTTGTCGTTGAGGATGAGCCGACGGATGCGCCCGCGCAGCGAAGTGGCCGCCGCGAGCGTGCCGATCGCCCCGCCCATCGAGGTCCCCAGCCAGTGGAAACGCTCCAGGCCGAGCTGGTCGACCAGCGCCGTGGCGATCTCCACATAGAACGAGAGCTTGTACTCGTTGACCGGATCCGGACTCCACTGCGAGAGCCCGCGGCCCAGGGTGTCGGGGCAGATGACGCGGTAGCGCGAGGACAGGTGCTCGGCCACCTCGTCCATGTCGCGGCCGGTGCGCGCGAGGCCGTGCCAGGCGATCACGGTCTCGCGATGCTGAGAGCCCCACTCGGTGTAGTGGATCTCTCGGCCGGCGCAGCTCAGGTAGTGGGATGTGAACGACATGGACATCTCGCTTGCATCACGTGGTCAGGCGCGTCCGACGGCCAGCAGGGCCCTCTGCCTCAGCTTGCCCACGATGCCGGTGGGGAAGTGATAGACGCACAGCACGAAGAGCACGCCCAGCCAGAGGAGCCAGCGGTCGGGCGAGACCAGTTCGGAGACCACCGGGATACCGCCCACCACCCCCTCGCCCAGGCGCATGAGGTCCTGCAGGTAGTTCTGGGCCAGCACGAAGAGCACCGCGCCGATCACCGCGCCATAGATCGTGCCCATGCCGCCGATCACGACGATGAGCAGGATGTCGAGCATGATCTCGAAGCTCAGCGAGGTGTCGGGGCCGTTGTAGCGCAGCCAGATGGCCAGCATGGCACCCGCCAGCGTGGCGAACAGCGCCGACAGGACATTCGACAGCGTGCGGTAGACGACCGTGCGATAGCCAATGGCCTCGGCACGGAAGTCGTTTTCGCGGATGGCCTGCAGCACACGGCCGAAGGGCGAGTTGACGATGCGCAGCATCACGCCCAGCAGCACCAGGGTCACGAGGAAGAGCCCGTAGTAGCTGATGATGCGGCCATCGATGAGCACACCGAAGAACTCACTCTCGAAGGGCTCGAAGCTCGGGCTCAGCCATTCGGGCATGCGGAAGGTCAGGCCGTCCTCGCCGCCGGTGATCTCGGAGAGTTGCGAGGCCAGGGTCTGGAAGGCCGAGGCCACCGCGAGCGTGATCATGGCGTAGAAGATGGCCTTGACACGCAGGCTGAACAGGCCGATCACGAACGACAGGACCAGTGACAGGAGCAGCGCGCAGGCGATGCCCACCGCCAGCGCGTCCCACCCCGCGCCCATGCGGCTGGAGGCGATGGCCACGCCGTAGGCGCCGATCCCGAAGAACATCGTGTGGGCGAAGCTCACGATGCCGGTGTAGCCCAGCAGCAGGTCGTAGCTGGCCACCAGCACCATGAAGATGAGGATCTTGGCCGCCACGTTGAGCGACTTGCTGCCCGGGAAGATGAAGGGCGTGAGGAGGAGCGCAACCAGGATGACCACCAGGGCCAGGGCCAGCCAGCGGCTGCGCGGCAGGTCATGGGAGAGCAGGCGTTTGAGCATGGTCGAGCCTTCAGCGGTTCGTGACCGGGTACAGGCCCTGGGGGCGCCACAGCAGGATGGCGACCATCAGGCCGATGTTGGAGAAGAGCGCGACCTTGGGCGCGAGGAAGCCGGTGTAGTTGGCCATCAGCCCCACGAGCAGCGCCCCCACGAAGCAGCCCAGCGTGGAGCCGAGGCCGCCGATGATGATCACGATGAAGAGCAGCACGTTGATCTGCGCGCCCATCTGAGGGATCACCATCTGCTGGTACAGGCCCCAGAGCACGCCGCCCAGGCCGGCCAGCGCCGAACCCACGACAAAGACCCCGATGAAGAGCCGCTTGATGCGGTAGCCCAGGCTCTCGACCATCTCGCGGTCCTGCACGCCGGCGCGGATCAGCAGGCCGATCTTGGTGCGGTTGAGCACGAAGAGCATGGTCACCAGCACGATGGCGCCGATGACCACCGCAAACAGCCGGTACTTCTCGATGGCTGCATCGCCCAGCAGCACGGAGCCGCGCAGGCCCGCGGGCAGAGGCAGCGGGATCTGCAGCGGCCCCCAGATGACCTTGATGATCTCCTCGCCGATGATCATGCCGCCCATCGTGATGAGGATCTGCTTCAGGTGCTGCCCGTACACGGGTCGGACGACCACGCGCTCGAAGGCGTAGCCCACGGCACCGGCCACGCTCATGGCCACGACCATGGCGAAGAAGATCGCCGTGAGGTTGCGGAACAGCGAGGCGCTGGCCGTCCAGTCGCCCATGGCACCCAGCACCGAAGTGGCCACGAAGGCCCCCAGGGCAATGAACACGCCATGGCCGAAGTTCAGCACGTCCATCAGGCCGAAGACGAGCGTGAGACCCGAGGCGATGATGAAGATGATCATGCCCATGGCCAGGCCGGCAATCGTGAGCGTGAGCCAGGTGGGCACCGACCCGATGAGCGGCAGGGCCACGCCGGCCAGCGCCAGCACCAGGGCCAGGGGGATGAGGTCGAAGCGGGCGCGCGGCACAGCCGCGCTGTCAGTGGCGCTTGTCGCAGCGCCGACAGTAGGTGAGGTGGTCGTGGGGGTCATCTCGGATCTCACGTTCACTGGTGGACCGCCAGCGACAGGCCCAGCAGGCGCTGCTGGAGGTCTTCGTCCTGGGCGAGCTCGGCCATGGCGCCACGGTGCACGACGCGGCCATCGTCCATCACCGCCACGTGGTCGCCCAGGGCCTTGGCCATCGCGAAGTTCTGCTCGACGAGCAGGATGGTGGTCTGTGTGGACTTCAGCTCACGCAGGGCACCGATGAGGTTCTGGATGATGGCCGGCGCCAGGCCTTTGCTGGGCTCATCGATGAGCAGCAGCGCGCGCGGCTCAACGATGGCGCGTGCCACGGCCAGCATCTGCTTCTGTCCGCCCGAGAGCTTGCCCGCGGGGTAGAGCCAGAACTTCTTCAGTGCGGGGAAGAGCCCGAAGATCCATTCCAGACGCTTCGTGTCGAGGTCGTCCACCGTCTGGGCGCCACGTGCGGCCAGCAGCAGGTTCTCCTTGACCGTGAGGTCGCTGAAGATGCCCATGCTTTCGGGCACGTAGGCGATGCCGCGCTGCGCGATGTCGGGGGTGCCCAGCTTCACGCCGGGCCCGCCGATGGCCTCGCCCTTGAAGCGGATGCTGCCCTGCTGCGCGGCCCACAGGCCCATGATGGTGCGCAGCGTGGTGGTCTTGCCCGCGCCATTGCGGCCCAGCAGCATGGTGACCTGGCCGGCCGGCACGTCGAAGTCCACACCATGAAGGATGTGATAGGCGCCGATGTGGGTGTGCACGCCCGACAGGCTGAGCACGATGTCGTTCGGGTTCATGCGGCCTCCGCCACGTCGGCTGTGCCCATGTACGCGCTTTGCACGATGGGCAGGTTCATCACGTGGGCCGGCTCGCCGTCGGCCAGGAGCTGCCCGTTGTGCAGCACGATGATGCGGTCGGCCAGCTCGCGCACCACGTCCATCTTGTGTTCGACCAGCAGGATGGTCTTGTCGCGCCGCTCCTTGAGCGAGCGGATGAGTTCGAGCACCACCGGCACCTCGTCGACGCTCATGCCAGCCGTGGGCTCGTCGAACATGTAGACCTTGGGGTCCAGCGCCATCATCAGCGCCACTTCCAGCTTGCGCTGGTCGCCGTGCGGCAGGCTGGACGCAGTGGCATGGGCCTTGTCCCCCAGGCGCACCGCCTCCAGCCGGGCATAGGCTTCATCGATGTAGCCCTTCTGGTCCAGCCACACGCGCAGCAGCTGCAGCGCGCCGCCGTGGCGCGACTGCACGGCCAGGCGCACGTTCTCCAGCACCGTGAGGTTGGGAAACAGCTGGGTGAGCTGGAAGGCGCGCCCGAGCCCCCGCCGGGTGCGCAACGGCGCGGGCAGATGACCGATCTCTTCCCCGTCGAGCCGCACGCTGCCGCTTGTCGCTTTGAGCTGCCCGGAAATGAGGTTGAAATAGGTCGTCTTGCCCGCGCCATTGGGCCCGACGATGGCCGTCAGCGTGCCGGGCTGGAAGGCACAGCTGACGCGGTCCACGGCCACGTGTCCGCCGAAGCGGATCGTGAGATCCTGGGTTTCGAGCACGCCGCTCATTGCTGCTTCACTTTCTGTGTCGATGAATCGAATCGGTCCTCAGGGGCAGGTGCCGATGACGTAGTAGTTGGGCCCCGTCTGCTTCAGGGTCGTGGTGGTGTAGATGTTCCACAAGCCCATGTACTGGTTGGAGCCGTTTGCATAGGTGTATCCCCAGGCGGCATACGCCCGGCCGGCCGTGGTGTGCGCATAGTTGCTGGCCGTGTAGCAGGTGGCCGGGGGCGGAGCGGTACCGGTGGTGGTGCCACTGGCTGCCACAGACTGCGCGCTCTCGGCGCCATTGGCATCGACGGCCGTGACGGTCCACTGGTAGGTGGTGGCCGCGGTGAGCCCGGTATCGGTGTAACTGGTGCCGCTCACGGCCGTGGTGGTCCTCTTGGCACCGTTGCGGTAGACGTGATAGCCCGCCGCGCCTTGCACCGACGCCCACGACACCACCATGGACGTGTCGGTCGCGCCCGAGGTGCTCACACCGGTGGGCGCGGGCAGGGAGGAACTGGGGGCGCCACTGGACAGGTGATCCACCATGGCCTTGATGGCGCTGACCTGCGCACCGCCCTTCTGGGCGAAGTTGCTGCCATACCAGCCGATCCAGTCCCAGCAGGCATTGGGGTTGGCCAGCGAGCCGCTGGCGGCCGTGCTGCGGCTGGTGTTGTCCACCTTCGTCTGCGGGAAGAGCACGACGATGCGGTTGGTGTCGGCCCAGCGGGTGTAGCCGGTGTTCTTGATGAACCTGTCGCCGATCTGCGAATAGCTTTGCTGGCAGCCGTGCAGCGCCACGTGCAGCTTGCACTGCGCACCGCTGGCGCAGTCCGAGGGCACATAGACCCAGCCGCTGGAAGCCATGCCAGGGTTGCTGGTGAAGCTGCTCTGGCTGAACTCGAGGTAGTTGCTCGCCGCCGGATTGTTGTTGCGCGCGTTGAGCGTGCCGTAGATCTTCGTCAGCACCGCCCGGGCACCGTCGTAGCCGCAGTTGCTGATGTAGGGCGACGACGAGCTGCTGCAGCTGTTGTTGCCGGTGGCGTCGAAATCGGTGGGGAAGACGTGCGCCGTGCTGTTGCGCTTCACGTACTCCAGGTTGCCCGAGGGCACGCCGTTGTTCGTGTATTGCGTCTGCAGGCCGTTCATGGGGTTGGGGCCGACGGTGGTGTCGCTGTTGCCCACGAACATGTAGATCTTCTGGTTGGCGATGTTCGCCTTGCTGTCGATCTGCGAGCCGCTCCAGTTGTTGATACTGGACTGCATCGCGCTGAGCTGGCTGGACGTGATCGTGGCGTTGTACATGCAGGCGGTGTAGTTGCTGTGGCCCGCGCACATGTAGGGGCCCGCCGCGAACACGCCCACGCCCATGAACGTGGACGAGTGCGCCACGCCAAGCTGGTTGGCCATGAAACCGCCGGAAGACAGGCCGGACACGCTGATCTTGCTCTTGTCGATGTTGAGCTTGGGCAGGGCCTGCACGGCCAGGGCCGGGCCCGCCGCGAGAGCGGCCGCCGCCGCCAACCAAGGAATCATCCTGGACTTCATCGTCTTGTCTCCTCGTTGTATGGGTGGGTGAGTTCCCCCCTGCCCCGTGTGTCCGGGGTCCTTCGGAACGATGCTGCTTGGGTCACGTCGCGGGCCGCGGCGTCTTGCCGCGGCCCGTGCAGGATCACCGCTTGTTGCGGATGGGCACCTGCATCTCGATGGGACGGATCTCGCGCACGAGCTCCGGCACGCCCCAGGCAAAGGCCGGGTCATCCTTGATGCGGAAGTGGTACATGCTCTGCATGGCCTGGTGGTCTTCCTTGCGGAAGGTCATCTGGCCCTTGGGCGTGTCGAAGCTCATGCCTTCCATGGTGCTGATGAGCTTGTTGGTGTTGGTGTCGCCGCCGGTCTTCTTCAGCGCGGTGACGATGGCCATGGCGGCCGAGAAGCCCCCCGCGGTGAAGAAATCGGGCGGGCTCTTGAACTTGGTGTAGTGGTTGGCCACCAGCCATTCGTTGACCGGGTTCTTCGGGATGCCGAAGTAGTAGTAGGTCGCGCCCTCCATGCCGGGGAACTGCTTGTAGGCCGCCATGGCGGGCAGGATGTTGCCGCCGGTGGCGATCTCGATGCCGTAGCGCTTGAGATCGAGGTCGGCGATCTTGAAGGGGTTGCCCGCACCGGCCCAGATGATGAAGATCACCTTGCGGCCGGGCTGGTCCTTGAGCTTGTCGATCAGGCGCTGCGCCCCGGCGGTGAAGTCGGTGGTGTTGGTGGGCAGGTATTCCTCGTGCACCAGCTTGGCCTTGCGGATGGCACTCTTGAAGGCGGCCACGCCGTCGCGGCCGAAGGCGTAGTCCTGGGCCAGCGTGGCGATCACGGTGCCTTCCTTGTCCAGCGCCACGGCGTTGGAGATGGCGTCCTGCGAGCTGTTGCGACCGGTGCGGAAGATGTACTTGTTCCACTTGTCGCCGGTGATGGAGTCGGCCACGGCAGGCTCGACCAGCAGGATCTTCTTGTACTCCTCGGCCACCGGCAGCATCGCCAGGGCCACGCCGGAGGACGTGGGGCCGACGGCCAGGTCGACCTTGTCGTCGGCATAGGCGGCGGCCAGCAGCGACTTGCCCACGTCAGGCTTGCCCTGGTCGTCCTTCTCGATCACGGTGATCTTGCGGCCCCCCACCTGCATCGTGCCGCCAGTGGCGTATTCCAGGCCCAGCATCAGGCCGGTCTGGGTCTGCTTGCCGTAGGCCTCCAGCGGCCCGGTCTTGCTGTAGACGTGGGCGATGCGGATGTCCTTGCCCTGGGCGAAGGCCAGGCCCGTACCGCCTGCGGCCAGCGCCGTGGCGGCCAAGGCGAGGAAGGCGCGACGGATGAGATGCGCTGTCATGGTGTCTCCTGAAGTTGTCACGGCGGGTTGCTCCGCCACCAAACCACCGCTCCCGGAAGGCCGGGTCGGACACCTCGTCTTCGCAAGGCCCGTGCCCACCACGGCGCCCTCACCCAAGTTCTTGTCACACTGGCACTTTTCCAGAACGTCAGGGTTAGCACCAGGCCATCTGGGAGACAGGCCTGCCTGGATTCCAGACAGCGTAAATCCGGGTCTTTTGTCTGGATTCCAGACAATGCCCGGATTCAGGACAACTGGCGCAGTTCGGGCCAGGCGGCCAGTTTCTCGTACAGCGTGGCACGCGAGATGCGCAGCAGGCGGGCGGCGGCCAGCTTGTTGCCCCCGGTCGCGCGCAGGGCATCGGCGATGGCGCGGCGTTCGAGGTCGGCGACGGCATCGGCCAGGGGGCGCACGGCGGGCGAGGACGGATCCTGAGCCGACGTGGACACTCCGTGCATTTCCGCCGCCGCCGCGGCGGGCAGGCCCTCGCCGCGCGGCAGCACGCGCATGAAGTGCCGCGCTTCCAGGCGCAGGTCGTCGGTGAGCAGGCTCACCTGTTCGAGCACGTTGCGCAGTTCGCGGATGTTGCCGCGCCAGGGGTGGCGGCGCAGGATCTCGAAGGCCCCGGGGGCCACCTCGCGGTGGGGCATGCCGCTGCGCCGGGCGATGTCCTCTTCCAGCGTCTCCACCAGGGCCTCCAGGTCGCCCAGGCGCTCGCGCAGCGCAGGGATGCGGATGGGCACGACGTTGAGGCGGTAGTAGAGGTCTTCTCGGAACTGGCCCTGCGCCACCAGCGCCGCCAGGTCGCGGCTGGTGGCGGCGATCACGCGCACATCGATCTTGATCACCTGGTTGGACCCCAGGGGCTCGATCTCCTGCTCCTGCAGCGCGCGCAGCAGCTTGGCCTGCAGCGAAGCCGGCATGTCGCCGATCTCGTCGAGGAAAAGCGTGCCGCCGTCGGCCAGCTTGAACTTGCCGTCGCGGCCCTTCTTGTCGGCCCCGGTGTAGGCGCCGGGGGCAACGCCAAAGAACTCGGCCTCCAGCAGGGTTTCGGGCACGGCGGCGATGTTCACGCCGATGAAGGGCCGCCCTGCCCGCGACGAGGCCGCATGGATGGCGTGGGCCAGGAGCTCCTTGCCGGTGCCGGTTTCGCCCAGCAGCAGCACGGTGCTGTCGGTCGTGGCCACGCGGCGGGCCTGGCGCTTGACCTCCATGGCCTCGGGGCTGGCACCGATGAAGCTGGCGAAGGTGTACTTGGGCCGGCGCTGTTCGGCCAGCTGCTTGCGCGCATCGTCGAGCTCGCGCTGGAGCATCGCGAATTTCTTCATCAGCGGCTGCATGGTGCTCTCGGGATGCGCCATCAGCACGAGGCCGAGCGCACCGATCACCTCGCCGCCCTCGTCACGCAGCGGAATGCGACTGACGAGGAAGGTGCCCGCCTTGTTGGTGAGCAGGTCCACGAGGATGGGCCGTCCGGTGGCGATGACCTCGTGCATCAGCGTGTTGGGCACCACCTCCTCGACGGAATGGCCGACGAAGTCGTCTTCGTCCTTCAGCCCGAGGGCCGGCAGGAACTGCTTGTAGCCCTCGCTGATCCACACCACCCGGCCACCGCGATCCACCACCATCATGCCTTCGGCCGTCTCGGCAAAGAGCTGGAACATCGAGCGCGCCGCCATCTCCAGCACGCTGCGGGCATCGCGCGGCAGGTCGCTGGCCGCGCTCAGGGGATCGAGGGCTCGGGACGGGGACATGGCGGGCATGCTAACCGCCTCCTGCATCCGCCGACCCTCGGGTTTCGCCGAAAGCATCGGCCCTCTTGAAACGGCCCGCCATGGTCCCTACATCCGCTCCAGGGGCCCAGGGCCCCGTCCGCCAAGGAGGATCACCATGTACCGATCGCTTTTCTCTGGCGACCTGTTCGCCGAAATGGATCGCCTGCAGCGCGAGATGCGGCAGGTGTTCGACACCTCGCCCAGCATCCGCGGCATGGGCCGGGGAGGCTACCCGGCACTCAACGTCGGCAGCACACCCGCCTCGGTGGAGGTGTATGCCTTCGCGCCCGGCCTGGACCCGGCGCGCATCGAGGTCCACCTCGACCGCGGCGTGCTGACGCTCAGCGGTGAGCGCGGCTCCGACACCGCCGGTAGCGACGAGAAGCGCACCGTGCACATCCACGAGCGCTTCGAGGGGCGCTTCCGCCGTGTGATCAGCCTGCCCGACGACATCGACGCAGCCGGCGTGAGCGCGAGCTACCGCGACGGCGTGCTGCAGGTCAGCATCCCGCGCAAGGCCAGCGCCCAGCCACGCCGCATCGACGTGCAATGACCGCCGCAAGGAGTGACACCATGAACACGACCACAGCCGTGACCACCCCGCCCGACGCACGCACCGCTCCGGCCGACCGGCGCGAGCCCGCCCTCGTGCCACCGGTGGACGTGATCGAGGACAGCAGCGGCATCACGCTGTATGCCGACCTGCCCGGCGTGCCCAAGGACCGTCTGAACCTGCGGGTGGAAGGCGACACGCTCAGCGTGGAAGGCGAGATGCAGCTCGGCCTGCCCCAGGACATGAGCCCCAGCCATGCCGAGGTGCAGCTCTCGCGCTTCCGGCGCACCTTCACACTGAGCAAGGAGCTCGACGCCGACAAGGTCAGCGCCGAAATGCAGCACGGCGTGCTGCGCGTGCGCATCCCGAAGGCCGAGCATGCCCAGCCGCGCCGTATCCAGGTGCAGGTGAGCTGACGCGGTGTCGCGCGGTCCCGCGCGGGACCGCGCGAATCGGGGGGTGGGTCCGCAGGATTTGCCCTGCATCAAATGGCGGGCCAGGTTGCGCTGGTGTGATCGCGGGGATCCACTGCCTGGAGTTGCCGCCATGCCGCCCACCGTCCTCGATGCGCCTGACCGCCCGCTCAAGCACAGCCTGTACTACTTCGCCAGCGACGAAGGCGGGGCGAGTGCCCACGACAAGCGCCGCCTGCTCTTCGACAGCGCCCGCTTCGCCGACCGCAACGGCTTCTGCGCCGTGTGGGCGCCCGAGCGGCACTTCCATGCCTTCGGCGGGCTCTCGCCCAACCCTTCGGTGACGGCGGCCGCGCTGGCCGCCCTCACCTCGAACGTTCGCATCCGTTCGGGCAGCGTGGTGCTGCCGCTGCACGCTGTCGCGCGTGTGGCCGAGGAATGGGCGCTGGTGGATGTGCTCTCGGGCGGGCGCGTCGATCTGGGCCTGGCTTCGGGCTGGTTTCCCAACGACTTCGTGCTGGCCCCGCCAGGCACCTATGAACGCCGCGGCGAGTTGCTGTTCGAACGCCTGGAGGAGTTGCGCAGGCTCTGGCGCGGCGACGCCTTCGAGGCGGTGAACCCGCTGGGGGACCCTGTGAGCCTGCGCACCCTGCCCCGCCCCGTGCAGCCCGAATTGCCCGTGTGGATCACCGCGGCCGGCAACCCCGACACCTTCCGGCGCGCAGGCAGCCTGGGTGTGAACGTGCTGACCCACCTGCTGGGCCAGAGCCTGGACGCCCTGGCCGAGAAGATCGCCGTCTACCGGCAGGCCTGGGCCGAGGCCGGCCACCCCGGGCGCGGCGAGATCGCGCTGATGCTGCACGCCTATGTGGGCGAAGACGACGACGCCGTGCGCCGCACCGTGCGCGCGCCCATGCTGCACTACCTGGCGAGTTCGGCCCAGCTCGTCGGCCGCTATACGGCATCGGTGCCCTTCTTCCAGCACCGCTGCGCCGTGGACACCGGAGCCCTCACGGCCCAGGACGTGGACGACGCACTGGCCTTTTCCTTCGAGCGCTACTACCAGACCAGCTCCTTGCTGGGCACGGTGGACGACTGCCTCGACCGCCTGGACCGCATGCGCGCCATCGGCGTGGACGAGATCGCCTGCCTGATCGACTTCGGCGTGCCTACCGACGAAGTGCTGGCCGCCCTGCCGCGGCTGGCCGAGCTCTTCGAGCTGGCCAACGTCAGCGAGGCCGAACTGGCCGCCGTCGCCTGAGGCGGCGCTAGGTAACTTCACCGATGCCGGGTGGCGTGATACTTGGAGGCTTTGCTGCCTCCCGAGTCCACGCGCCATGCAAGTCATCACCGCGGCCCAGGCCGCTGCCCTGATCCAGGACCGCTGGACGGTCGCCACCGCCGGCTTTGTCGGCGCCGGCCATGCCGAGGCGGTGACCGCGGCCATCGAGCGACGCTTCGAGGCCGAGGCCGCGCCGCGCGATCTCACGTTGCTGTACGCCGCCGGGCAGGGCGACCGCGGCCGGCGCGGCGTCAACCACTTCGGCCATGCCGGCCTGGTCAGGCGCGTGATCGGCGGGCACTGGATCTCGGCCCCCCGCCTGGGCGACCTGGTGGAGCGCAACGAGATCGAGGCCTACAACTGGCCGCAGGGGGTGATCGCCCACCTCTTCCGGGCGATTGCCGGCGGCAAGCCGGGCGTGATCACGCGCATCGGCCTGCACACCTTCGTCGACCCGCGCCACGACGGCGGCCGGCTCACGCCGCGCACCACCGAGAACCTCGTGCAACTGCTCACCCTCAACGGCGAGGAGCAACTGCTCTACCCCAGCTTCCCCATCCATTGCGGCCTCATCCGCGCCACCACCGCCGACGAGCACGGCAACCTCACCACCGAGCACGAGCCCTTCCACCACGACCTGCTGTCCATCGCCCAGGCCGCGCGCAACTCCGGTGGCGTGGTGATCGCCCAGGTCAAGCGTCTTGCGCGCGCGGGCAGCATGAACCCCAACCTCGTGCGCGTGCCGGGCATCCTGGTGGACTACGTGGTGGTCACCGAAGACCCGGCCGACCACTGGATGACCTTCGGCGAGGCCTACAACCCCGCCTACACCGGCGAGGTGCGCGAGCCCGAGCACGCCTTCGAGCCCCCGCCGCTGGAGGTGCGCAAGATCGTGCAGCGCCGCGCCTTCCTCGAGCTGAAGAAGCTGCGCAAACCCGTGGTCAACCTGGGCGTGGGCATGCCCGCCGGCCTGGGCGTGATCGCGCGCGAGGAAGGCCACAGCGACTTCACCCTCACGGTGGAAGCCGGCCCGGTGGGCGGCACGCCGGCACAACTGCTGAGCTTCGGCGCCAGCACCAACCCCGAGGCCATCATCGACCATGCCGCGATGTTCGACTTCTACGACGGCGGCGGCATCGACATCGCCTTCCTGGGGCTGGCTGAACTCGACCCCCAGGGCAACGTCAACGTCAGCCGCTTCGGCAGCCGCATCGCGGGCGTGGGCGGCTTCATCAACATCACCCAGACTGCCCGCCGTGTGGTGCTGATGGGCACGCTCACCGCGGACGGGCTGGAGGTCGAGGCGGGAGGAGGCCGGCTGCGCATCGTGCGCGAGGGCCGCGTGAAGAAGCTGGTGCCTCAGGTGGGTCACCTCAGCTTCAACGGCCCCTATGTGCGCAGCCTGGGTCGAGAGATTCTTTACGTCACCGAGCGGGCGGTCTTCGAGCTGCGCGACGGCCGCCTCGTGCTCACCGAAATCGCGCCTGGGCTCGACCTGCAGCGCGACGTGCTCGATGCCTGCGGCGCCCCGGTGGCCGTGGCCGAGGATCTGCGCACCATGGACCCGCGCATCTTCACCGATGCGCCGATGCGGCACGCCTGACGCAGCGTGCCGCCCGGCGCGCAGGCGCTCAGGAGCGCGTGGCCGTGAAGTTGCGGCGCTGGCCGTTGGGGCCGATGACAGTGCCGCTCATGCGGCCGTCATTGCCGGCGGTGGCCTCGAAGCGGTTGCGCTGGCCATTGGCGTCCAGCGCGGTGAACACGAGGCGGCCGCCTCGCAGGCTGGGCTGGTCGAGCGCGGCGTCGCGCGTGCCCCAGACCATGCGCCCGCTCACCTTCTGATACGACTGCAGCAGGCTCAGCTTCAGCGTTTCCGCGCGGGCCCCTGTCCCGATCTGCACCGACCAGTCCCCTTCCACCTTGGCCGGCACCACCCAGAACAGCGCACGGCGGCCGTCCAGCTCGCGCGTCTCGTCGGGCGTCCAGTCGCCCATGTCGAACTGGTGCGAGGTCACGCGCGTGCCCGGCTTCATGTCCAGCAGGATGGGGCGAAGCTTCTCGTTCAGCGAAGGCAGCAGGTACAGGGTGATCACGTCGGCGTCGCGGAAGTCCGACACGAAGATGTCACCCTGCACGAAGGTGACGTTGTTCACCCCGGCACGTTCGGCGTTGCGCTTGGACAGCGCCACCATGTCCGGGTTGTATTCGATGCCGTGCGCACGTGCACCGCGACGCGCCGCGGCGATGGCGATCTTGCCGTCGCCCGAGCCGAGATCCACCACGTAGTCCTTCTTGGTGACCTGCGCCATGTCGAGCATGGCCTTGACCACCTCATCGGGCGTCGGGACCCACACCACGTCCTTGCCCGGTTGACCCACCTCCGGCTGGTAGGCCTCATCGCCCAGCTTGGGCTGGGCCAATGACAGGGCGGGAGCCAGGCCCAGCAGCAAGGCGCCGCAGCACAGCTTCCAGGTGGCCGAGCGGCGCGACGTCGGCGCGGTGGCCATGGGTTCAGGCAGGGCGGGCACGAAAGGGGTCATGGTCTCTCCTGAGCGTGGTGGAAAACCATATCAGAACACAAGTAGCGGGCACGAGTTCCTGCTCAGCGTGCGCCTGACGCACCCATGGTGGCCCAAGGCCCTCTTGCCTGTCATTGGACGATCCCTTACCCTGTCCTGACAGGCCACCCCGGCCCGGGAGGGAGCCCATGTCCTCGACACCGTCCCCCAGGACCGCCTCGATCCGCAATCTGGCCCTGGTGGGGCAGAGCGCGTCGGGCAAGACCAGCCTCGTGGAGGCCCTGCTGCACCGCGCCGGCCGCATCGGGGCCCCCGGCAGTCTTGAGCGCGGCACCACGGTGTGCGACTTCGACCCGCTGGAGCGCAAGGCCCAGCACTCGCTGAACGCCACCGTCGTGCACTTCGACCACGCGGACGCCCACATCCAGCTCATCGACACCCCGGGCCTGCCCGACTTCCTCGGCCAATCGCTGCCGGCGCTCGAGGCCGTCGAGACCGCTGCCGTGGTGATCAACGCCGCCGCCGGCATCGAACCCCTGGCCGTGCGCATGATGGACTGGGCGAAACAGCGCGACCTGTGCCGCCTGATTGTCATCAACAAGATCGACACCGAGCGCGTGGACCTGCCCGCGCTGCTGGCCCAGTTGCAGGAGGCTTTCGGCAAGGAGTGCCTGCCGCTCAACTTGCCGGCCCAGGGCGGCAGCCAGGTGGTCGACTGCTTCTTCAATCCGTCCGGCGAGGCGGATTTTTCATCTGTGGAGGCCGCTCATCGTGCGCTGGTGGAGCAGGTGGTGGAGGTCGATCCCGACTTCGTCGAGCGCTACCTCAACGAAGGCGACGTCGACCCGCGCGAGTTGCATGCCCCCCTGGAACAGGCCTTGCGCGAAGGCCACCTCATCCCCGTGTGCTTCACCTCGGCGCGCAACGGCGCCGGCGTGGCCGAACTGCTCGACGTGATGGCCGCGCTGATGCCTCACCCCGGTGAGGGCAACCCGCCGCACTTCCTGGAGGGTGAAAGCGCCCAGGCCAGGCGTGTGCTGGCCGAACCCGATGCCGGACGGCACGTGCTCGCCCATGTTTTCAAGGTCGTGAGCGACCCCTACGTGGGCAAGCTCGGCATCTTCCGCGTGCACCAGGGCACGGTCACCAAGGACAGCCTGCTCTACGTGGGCGATGGACGCAAGCCCTTCAAGGTGGGTCACCTCTTTGCCGTGCACGGCAAGGACCACGTCGAGGTCCCCAACGCCGCGCCGGGCGAGATCGCGGCCGTGGCCAAGGTGGACGAGATCCACTACGACGCCGTGCTGCACGACGCCGCCGAGGACAGCCGCATCCACCTCGAACCCCTGCCCTTCCCGGTGCCGGTGCACGGACTGGCCATCGAACCCAGGCGCCGCGGCGACGAACAGCGCATGTGGGAGGTGCTGCAGAAGCTCGTCGACGAAGACCCCTGCCTGAAGGTGGAACATGTGGCCGCCACCAACGAGACCGTCGTCTATGGCCTGGGCGAGATGCACCTGCGCGTGCTGCTCGAGCGCATGGCGGAGATCTACAAGTGCGAGGTGGCCACACGCCCGCCGCGCATCGCCTACCGCGAAACCATCACCCAGGGCGCCGAAGGCCACCACCGCCACAAGAAGCAGACCGGCGGGGCCGGCCAGTTCGGCGAGGTCTTCCTGCGCATCGAGCCCCTGCCGCGCGGGGCGGGTTTCGAGTTCATCGACGAGGTGAAGGGCGGCGCCATCCCCGGCAGCTTCATTCCTGCGGTGGAAAAGGGCGTGCGCCAGGCCATGGACAGCGGCGTCATCGCCGGCTACCCGGTGCAGGACGTGCGTGTTGTGGTGGTGGATGGCAAGCACCACTCGGTCGACTCCAAGGAGATCGCCTTCATCACCGCGGGCCGCAAGGCCTTCGTCGATGCCGCGCTCAAGGCGGGCCCCATCGTCCTCGAACCCATCGTGAAGGTCGAGATCGCCGCACCCGAAGCCCACATGGGCGACATCACCGGTGACCTCTCGTCCAAGCGCGGCCAGATCAACGGCACGCGCGCGCTGTCGGCCGGGGCCCTGGCCGTGCTGGGCCAGGCGCCGCTGTCCGAACTCAACGGCTACCAGGCGCGGCTGCACGCCCTCACGGGCGGCCAGGCCAGCTACACCGTGGAGCTGTCGCACTACGAAGCCGTGCCGCCCGGGGTGCAGCAACAGCTCGTCGCCCAGTTCCGGCCGCGCGAGGAGGAATGAGCCGCAGGCCTCAGGCGTTCACGATGACGTCGAATCCGCCGTAGATCAGCCGCTGCCCGTCGAAAGGCATGGGGTTGGCCTCGGATGACATGCGCGGGTCGGCCATCACGCGCTTCCAGCCCTCCTCACGCGCCGCCTTCGAGGGCCAGGTGACCCAGGCGAACACCACAGCCTCATCCGCTTCGCGCTTCACCGCCATCGTGAACGACGTGAGCTTGCCTTCAGGCACGTCATCACCCCAGCATTCCACGACGCTTTGGGCCCCGTGCTGCTTGAACACTTCGGCCGCCTGGCGGGCGTGCTCGCGGTACTCCTCCTTGTTGGCCGTGGGCACGGCTGCTACGAAACCGTCGACGTAGGACATGAGGACTCTCCTGACAGTGGGTGCAGCCCACCGGATGCGGGCTGCTGGAGAGACGACGAACGCCGCCGGAAGATTTCGACAGGCGCAGCTTCAGCAAGCCCGCCCAAGCCCCCGCATCATCCACAGGCCCAGCACCGGCCCCACGGCCAGCCAGGGCAGGAGGGTGGCCAGGTCAAAGCGCACCGCGAGCATCGCAAAGAGCTGGATGCTGACGATGGAGACCGCAAAGCCGATGCTGTTGACCAGCGTGAGCAGGCTGCCCACGGCTTCGCGCGGGGCGTTCTGGGCGGTCAGCGTCGAGAACTGTGGTGAGTCGCCCACCACGGTGGTGCCCCACATGGCCAGCCACAAGGCGAAGGCGAGATCCGGGGCGTGGAGCATCCAGGGCGCCAGCAGGCAGCACAGGCCGCTCGCGGCGAGCTGCACGTTGGCCACGCGGGCACTGCCGAAGCGGCGCACCAGCAGGCCGCCGGCCACGCAGCCCAGGGTGCCCAGCGCGATCACGGCGAAGGCCGCGGCCGAGGCGTGCGCACCCGCCAGCCGGGTGCCGACGATGGCCGGCACCAGCACCCAGAAGGTGTAGAGCTCCCACATGTGGCCGAAGTAGCCGAAGGCCGAGGCCCGCACGGGGCGATGCGTCCACAGCGCCCCCAGGGCGCGCCACTGCAGGCGTGCGGCACGCGGCAGGTGGGGGCCGTCGGGCACGGTGGCGGCCAGCAGCAGGCCACCGGCGAGCGCCAGCAGCGACACCACGTCCATCACCTGCTGCCAGGGCCAGTGCGTGCCCACCGCTCGCAGCAGATGGGGGCTGGCCGTGCCCAGCACCAGCGCGCCCACCAGCCAGCCCAGGGCCGCGCCGAGGCCCTGTGGGTACCAGCTGGCGGCGATCTTCATGCCCACGGGGTAGATGCCCGCGAGGAAAAAGCCCGTGGCAAAGCGCAGCACCAGCAAGGCATCGAACGAGCCGGCGGCATGTGCGCCCAGGGCGTTGCAGACGGCTCCCGCCACGGCGCAGGCCAGGAAGACCCAGCGTGGGGAGAGGCGGTCGGCCACGGACAGCACGGCGAACACGAGCGTGCCGGTGATGAAGCCCAGCTGCACGGCCGAGGTGAGTGTGCCCACGGCTGCCGGGCCCAGGCCCCAGGCGCGCTGCAGGTCGGGCATCACGGCGTTGACAGCAAACCACAGCGAGGTGCCGGCGAACTGGGCCAGCACGATGACGGGCAGCACATGGGCCGGTGCCGCCACAGGAAGTGACGAGGCAGACATGGCCCGCACGATACGCCAGGCGGTCCAAGCCGGCCAGCCGGGGGCCGCCTCGTGGATTCAGGATGGCGAAGCGGCTGGCACCAGCGCCTCGAGCGCGGGGAGGTCGAGGTCGCGCAGTGCCGCCAGCAGTTCGGCCAGCGTCAGGCCGTCACCGATGGCCTCCACCACGATGCCGTTGGCAAGCACCAGATTCACCTGGGCCGGCGTTTCCGCGGTTTCGGTCACCTCACGCACCACACGTGCGCCCTCGAGCCGCACGGCCTCGCGGCGCCCCACCTGGGCGGCCACCTGGGCGGCGCGTTCCCAGTCGGCCAGCGCCGCCCAGGCCGAGAGCCCACCCGTGTCGCTCACCGACATGTCGACGCGGCGTTGCTCGTCGCTGCCGTAGCGCGCACTCACCGAGACGCTGAGCGCCCCCAGGGTGTCATCGCCGAAGGTATCCGCCTGCTGACGCGCCAGCCCCCCCAGCGTCGGAGGCAGCACCGCTTCGATCTGCCGCGGCGAGAGGGTCGCACGTGTTCCGATGCCCATGGCCGCGTTCACGGCCGACTGCGCCTGGGCCAGGGCCTCGGGGTCCTGGCGCTGGGCGGCGGCCTCCATCTGGGCCAGCGCCTGGGCGATGCGCTCGCGGGCCTGCTGCAACTGCTCGCGCTGCTCCGCGGGAAGCACCGTTTCCTGGGCAGCCGGGGGCGGGACCCGCCCCGGGGGCTGCCACCACGCCCAACTGCCGAGCAGCGCGCCGGCCACCACCACGCCCACACCCCACCACACTTGTCTGGACTTCATGAAGACGCTCCTCCGGTCTTGTGGCCCGCGGCCGCCAGGGCTGCGGCTCGCGCATTGTCACCACGTCTGACGGCGCGCCGTGCCACCCGGGAGACAGCGGTGACCCTAGGGTTTGCACCCCTACAGTTCCAGCCCCTGGCGCCGACAACCCGAACAGGAGCCTTTCCATGCTGACCGCACCCCTGCCCACCCTCGACACCTGGACCGCGCATTTCGCCGCGGCCCCGATCCCCGTGCTCCCGCGCACGGCCGATGCGATGGACTGGCTGCGCGGGCGCGAGGACGACCTCGACGCCCACAGCATCGCGGAGTTCCTGGCCGGCGACCCGCTCATGACGCTCAAGCTGCTCAGCCATGTGGCCACCTTGCGGCGGCCCGCGTTCGGTGACGACGACGAGGTGGTGGCCGAGACCCTCACCGCCGCGCTGGTCTATCTGGGCGTCTCGCCCTTCTTCCGCGCCTTCGACACCCTGCTCACCACCGACGAGTTGCTGTCCGATCGGCCGGAGGCCCTGGCGGGGCTCCACGAGGTGCTCAGCCGCGCTGCGCGCGCCGCGGTGTTCTCGCTGGGCTTCGCCGTGCACCGCATGGACGCCGACGCGCCTGCGCTTTACCACGCGGCCCTGCTGAACGACTTCGCCGAGATGCTGCTGTGGTGTCATGCCCCCGACCTCGCACTCGAGATCCGCGCACGCCAGCGTCGCGATCCCACGCTGCGTTCGGCGCAGGTCCAGATGGACGTGCTGCACATTCGCCTGCCCGAGCTCGAACAAGCCCTGATGCGCACCTGGCGGCTTCCGCGGGTGTGGCGCCGCCTCACCGACGACCGCAGCTCCACCGACCTCCAGGCCCGCAATGTGACGCTGGCGATCCGCCTGGCCCGCCACACCCAGCAGGGCTGGGACAACGCGGCGCTGCCCGACGACATCGCCGACATCGCCGCGCTGCTCAACCTGTCGCCCGCCGCTGCCGAGAAGAAGGTCCGCGATCTCGACAGCGACTGAGCGAAGCCCCCTCAGGGGGTCGGGCAGGCCGGCATCAGGCCTCGGACGAAGCCCGTGGTTCCCCCATCGAAGGGCCCGACGGTGTTGTCAGTGTGGGCGCAGCCGTAGGCCGCATTCGCCACCGTGGCCGGCGTCAGCACATCGTCCCCGGCCGGCTTCACGCCGGTCTGTTCCCAGGTGACCATGTCATCGAAGGCCGCCACCTGCTCGGCGATGGTGAAGTCGCAGTGGCTTGGCGCCCGCACGGCCCGCTGCACCAGCCAGTCGCCCGAGCCATTCGCATCCGCGCGGCGCTTGTAGATCTGCTGCATGCTGAAGGGCACGTACATGTCGCCCAGGGTGTGGATGCTCACCACCGGGATGCGGAACTCGCCGTTCACCTTCGGGATCCAGCGCAACCCGTCGCGGCGCAGGCGGTTGGCATCGGCCACCGGCGTCACACGCAGCAGGTTGTCGTTGAGCTGGGTCTCCTCCGTGCTCAGCGCCGGGTCGCTGTCGATCTGCAGCACCACGTTGCGGGTGTCGAGCACGCTGCCGGTCAGGATGCCGTTGATCGTGCCGTCGCCGCCGAAGGTGCCCCACACCACCTGCTGCAGGCCCGCATTGCCGAAGCCCTGCTCGAAGATGGGCCGGTTGCCGCCCGTGAGGTTCATCACCACGCCCTTGAGCTTTTCGCCATCCGCCGTGGGCGTGATCACGGTCGTGGAGAAGGTCGTGAACAGGCGGCTGCGCACCATCGCATTGATGTCAGCCCAGGCCGTGGTGGGGTAGCGCGGCACCCCGGCGAAGTATTGCGCGGCGGTCTGGTAGGCCGAGAAGTAGTCGAACAGCTCGGTGTCACCCATCACCCCGCACATTGGCACGGCCCCGTGGTAGCGCACCTTGTTGTTGGCCGTGCGGAAGGTTTCCTCCTCGATGGCCGCGCCGGTCACGTGGCCGCCCAGCGAGTGGCCCATGATGTAGCGGCGCGTCGGTTCAGCCAGACCGGTCAGGCGCGAGAACGCCAGCGCCAGCGCGTTGGTGTCCTCCACGCCGGCGCGCACGTCGTAGTAGTTCTTGCCGTAGCTCGACGCGGCCCAGGCGTAGCCGTTGGCGATCAGATGCGCGCGGATCGAGGGGTTGCTCACGGTCAGCGGAACGTCGGTGCCGCGATAGCCGTGGGCATACATGACCAGACGGCCGTTCCAGTTCTCCGGCACCTCGATGCGATAGCCCGCGCCATCCAGCACCCCGTGGAAACGGGTGGTGGTCGTACTCGGCAAGGCCTCGAAGGCCAGCGCAGCTTCGTCGAGCGGGAAGGTGCGCGCATCGTGCGGGCGCGCCTCCTCCGGGGCGGGCGCGTCGTCACCACCCCCTCCACAAGCCACCAGCAAGACGGCGCTGCCCAGGGCAGCTGCCCACTTGGAACGCGAACGGGAACGCGAAAACTGCATGTCTGTCTCCTATTGATTTCTGCACTGCAAAATGCACGGACGTGCAAAATTGCCGCTTGATTTTGGAGACTTGGGGCACCGCTTCTGTCGCCGACGCGACAGGGATCGCCTAGGGATTACACCGGCACCGCCGTGGTGTTCTTGACGCGATCGAGCACGAAGCTCGTCTTGCAGTCCTCGACGCTGGGGTGCTTGAGCAGGGTATCCATGATGAAGCGCGAGTAGTGGGCCATGTCCTCGACCACCACACGCAGCAGGTAGTCCATCTCGCCCGTGAGGGCCACGCACTCCACCACCTCGGGCCAGCTCTGGACCGCAGCGCGGAACAGGTCCATGGGATTGCGCTTGTGGGTCTCGGTGTGCTTTTCCAGGCGCACGTTGATGTAGGCCGTGAGCCCCAGCCCCACACGCTCGGGTGGGACGATGGCCACATAGCCGGCGATGGCTCCGGCCTCCTCCAGGCGCTTGACGCGGCGCAGGGTGGCGGACGGCGACAGGCTCACCTGTCCGGCCAGTTCGTCATAGGTGATGCGGCCATTGGCCTGCAGCGCGCGAAGGATGCGCCGATCAATCGCATCCAGGGTCAGTTCTGCGTCCATGGATCAATTTTTGCATCTTTCATGCATGAATCCCCCGAAAGCGCTGCAAGATTGCAAAAAAAATGCGCCCCACGCCGCCTACAGTCTTGATTCAGCTCAACCACGCAGGCGTCCAGCGCCTGCCGACGCTTTGGAGACAGGCATGGCATTCACCCCCTGGGACAACCCGATGGGCACCGACGGCTTCGAATTCATCGAGTACGCCGCCCCCGATCCCGCCGCGATGGGCGAACTCTTCGAGCGCATGGGCTTCAAGGCCATCGCCCGCCACCGCCACAAGCACGTCACGCTCTACCGCCAGGGCGAGATCAACTTCATCATCAATGGCGAGCCCGACTCCTTTGCCCAGCGCTTCGCCCGCCTGCACGGCCCGAGTGTGTGCGCCATCGCCTTCCGCGTGCACGACGCCAAGGCCGCCTACGAGCGCGCCATCAGCCTGGGCGCCTGGGGCTATGCCAACCAGGCCGGCCCGGGCGAACTCAACATCCCGGCCATCAAGGGCATCGGCGACTCCATCATCTACTTCATCGACCGCTGGCGCGGCAAGAATGGCGCCAAGGAAGGCGACATCGGCAACATCGGCTTCTACGACGTCGACTTCGAGCCCCTACCCGGCGCCGAGCTGAACCCGGTGGGCCATGGCCTGACCTACATCGACCACCTCACCCACAACGTGCACCGCGGCCGCATGGCCGAGTGGGCCGAGTTCTACGAGCGCCTGTTCAACTTCCGCGAGGTGCGCTACTTCGACATCGAGGGCC
>VFQQ010000812.1_pt1 | contig 52737 bp, 85 predicted proteins | sample 3512341 | NCBI WGS metagenome assembly VFQQ01 (sample SAMN10412373, study PRJNA504923) | tailings metagenome | isolation source: Relicate 2 Philex TSF1 revegetated site | place: Philippines: Tuba, Benguet | collected 2017-08-29 | reverse complement strand
CGCCCGCCTGGCCACTCGTCTTCCTGCCCTTCTTCCTGCTCAACTGCTCACTTGCAGGATCTATCCAGCAACCAGTTCATCCCCGATTCTGATGCCATCTCGGGTGCGCCTCTTTCCAACTGGCCGCCCGCTGGCTTGTCAGGCTTGGCGAGCGCTGCCCCAGCCAGCATGTGCTGCCCGCTGATGATCCGCCAGCTGCCCGCTGGCACATGTCTGCATGCACATGACTCCAGCAGAATCAAACTTAAGACTATTTTGCGCTCACCTGCAGACTTTTTGGAGGACAAGTATGGTCCCGACGCCGACACCGGGGGCAAGCGGCTGGGCAAGGTGGCCGACTGCGCCCAGCCGTGAGTCATGCTGCAGCTTTGTCCTGCATCTGCGTTGCGAAATTTGTTGGCTTGCCTTCCTGTGCATGCGAATGCCTGTTGGAAACGCATGTGGATCATGCCTGCTGAATGAAGCTTGTCAGCGTGTGAACAGCGCCGGCGTGAGCTTGCGCACAGCGCCCAGCGCCGCTGTAGCTGGCTGCGCCAGCATATGTGCTTCACAATGTCTTGCGTTATCGTGTTAGATTGCCATATAGCCGTATGTAGCTGCAGCGCATTGTGCCTCCTGCCCAGCCTGACGCGTGCTACCAGCGCTGCCTGGCCCACTCCCCTGCGCCTGCAGTGCGCCGCAGCTGTGGCCCAAGTTCCAGGCCTTCCTCAAGGCGCCGGCGGGCAGCGAGGAGGAGAGCAAGGCGCGGGGCGAGCTGCTGGAGCAGCTGAAGGTGAGCGGATGTTTGAGCGATTCATGTCTTGAGTGCAAACCTTGCATGGGCGGCGGCAGGCGGCTATACCAGGGAGACTGCTGCATCACGCTTGCCTGGTTCTACTCCGATGCCTCGCTCACCGACCCATGCATGCATCCAACCCTGTACAGATGGTGGAGGCAGCGGTCCCCAACGACCACCCGTACTGCGGCGGCAAGGTGCGGTTCAGGCCATACTAACATGCGTGGTGCGCATGTGCATCGCCCATGCATGTGCCTGCGCACCGCGCATGGGACCCACACATACATCATGATGTTGAGCACACAGGGCTTCTGCCACAGTGTGCTTTGCTGCAGGAGGTGAATGCCTGGGACTGTGCGCTGGCGCCCCGCCTGTACCTGGCACGCTCCGGCTGCCGCATGCTCAAGGCAAGTGGAATGCATGCAGAGTTGGCAGCTGCCGATGCTGTATGCTAAAGGCAAGGGGACTGGAGGGCAGCTGGCAGGCTTGCCGCTCGGGGCGGCCTGGCAGCAGGGTGCTGGACGGCAGCAGGTCGAGCGGCAGCTGCTGCAAAGCTAGGGTGGCTGAATCGCATTTGTGCCTGCTCCTCTGCATTCAGCCTTTGTTTGCAAGTGCCTGCCCCCTTCTCCACTCAGAACTGGGACTTTGGGGAGGAGATGGACAACATCAAAGCCTACCTGCACCGCTGGACGGGCCGGCAGTCGTGGCGCAAGTGAGGCCCGCTTGCTCTGCAGACAGCCCAGCCAGCTGCTGCCTGCCGGCGCCGCGTGGAGCAGCTGCCACCATGGTCTATCGCTGCCTCCTGCTCTGCTGCTTCATGCCGTCCGTCGGAGGGCAACGCTGTGCACTGTGATGCCCTCCGCCTGCGTTTGTGCCAGCGGTTGTAGCAAAACCACACTTGCGCAGCTGGTGCGCGGCACCTGCACCAGCCTGCAGCATTCTCACAATGCCATCGCTTCCCTTTGTCTGCCATCTCATTTGTTGCTTGTGCCATCGCCCTTCACCCTCCCTGCCGCCGCAGCACCGCCAGCTGGGACGACGACTCTATCGCCGCAGACCTGCGCCGCAAGATGGAGGCCTGATGGCCTGCACCAGTGGCCTTGCCAGCATTCCGGCTCATGTTGTCACCGCACCCGGCGGCGGCTGACCAGGCGGCAGCGGCTGGACAGGCAGCCGGCGGTGTGGCGGCGGCGTCCCCTCGTCAAGCAGCAGCATCTGCCGCCACGGCACAGGTCCGGAGCAGCGCTTCAACACGAATATGCAGTCACCTTGATCAGCTGGGTCGCCGTGCAAACACTGTTTGTAGGTGTCGCCCGTGCCATAGCGACCATGCTCTGCTGTGGGGCACAATGTGCAACCTGCACTCATCTGTTGTTCATGCAGACATTTGTAGTGTTCATCAGCAAGCAATCATATTCATGATCCCAGCGACGCTCACTCCGTAGTCTGGGGGAGCCATGCGAATGCTGCAAGCCCACCGTGCGTGCAGGCAGAAGCGGCGGCGGCGGCGCTGCGCCCGCTTGCAGCATGCACACAAGTCTGCTTTCACTTCACTTCTGCAAACACATCGGCTGAGACAGCGTGCAAGTGGCTCCAGGGGCAGTGGAGGCTCGCAAGGACGGCTTCAGCAGCGTGCCCTTTCTGCCTGCGACGTCCCAACGGCTGCAACAATGCCTGTGCTGTTTAGCAGCCACAGCTTCGCGCGATGCGGCCCTGCGGCAGCCGTGCGCCCCCAGGTGAGGCGGGGAGCGCTCTGGACCTCCTGCCCCGCCGCTTGCCGGTCCTGTGCAGCACTGCATCAGCTTTTCAGTGACCGAATGTTGCGATCTTGGATGCTGCAGGCTGCGCCGCGGCTTGGGCTCGAGCCTCCGCCGCTGCGACGTTGGGCGGTGCAGCAGTGCGGCGGGCGGCAGCCAATACAGACAGCAGCACAGCTCACAGCAGCAGGCGATGATGATGCAAGCTGTGAATGGGTGGAACGTAGCTATGGACCAGGCCGTGGCAAGCCGCTGCCTCTGCGCCCCCAGCTGGCGGCGGAGCTGCGGCCGCTGGCGGCGCTGTTGGGCGTGGCCGACACAGCGGCGCTCAGCAGGGCAGTGGCGGCGCTTGGTCCTAAGCGTGAGCAGGGTTTGCTCGAGCACGGCCCGGCAGTGGCGGAGCTGCTGCTCAGCCTGGGCGTGCCGCAGCCGCAGGTGGCCCAGCTGCTGCAGCGATGCCCATTGCTATTCAGCCGGCCGGCGGAGCAGCGGGCGGCGTTGCTGTTTGGGCAGCTGGCGCGGCTGGGGCTAACAGCGCCAGAGGCAGCCCGCTGCTTTGTGCAGATGCCAACAGCTGCCGGCACGCCCGATTTCGAGCCAGCCATCCCAGTGCTGGCTGAATTGTTTGCTGCCGGCAGCAGCGCAGGCGGCAGCAGGAGCGGCGAGCAGCTGCTGGGCGACTTGCTGCGGAAGCAGCCGGCGGCTGTTGGGCTGCTGGAGTGGAACGCGGGCACACTACAGCAGCGGATCAGCAACCTGGCGCAGCGGTACGGGCCGCACTGGGAGCAGGAGAACAAGGAGGTGGTGATTATGGCAGCAATGCAGCCGAATGCCCTGCTGCTCACTCGGCCAGCAGAGCACCTGCTGAGCCTTGAAGCAGTGCTGCAACAGGAGCTGGGGCAGCAGCCCGGTGATGGCACGCGACAGCTGGCCAGCATTTTGCAGCACCAAGCACGTGCGGCCGGCTGCAGCCCGGATACTCTGCGGCAGCGGGCGCGGGCACTGCTGGCGGTGAGTGTGGTCATGCAATGGGTTGTACATGCAAGCGGGCAGGGTGTTTGAATGCGTGCTTTTGCCGCTTCATTGCTGCGCACGGCCTGCACCACTCACACCCCAGGCCTGCCTTGCGCTCGCAGGAGTTTGGCAGAGGGCGGGTGCTGCAAGTCAGCCTGGCATCCCTCGCAGAGCTGCTAGCCGTCGACGCCACCACATGGCAGCGTGCTCTAGCGGTGTGGCAGCTGCTGGGCGTGCCTAATCCCGCTGCTCTGGGGCTGGGCAACACCAGGTTGCTCGTGCAGAACTGGCTGAAGCCCGACAGGCTTGCAAGCCTGTTGGCGCTACAGCAGCTGCTGCCATGGCAGCCCACAGCGGCAGATGCTGTGCAGCAGTGTGCTACTTATGTGGCGAATTATGCACCGCAGCGGCTGATAGGCCGCCTGCTGTTCTTGCAGCAGGAGGGCTTGCTGCCGCTGCTTGTGGCAGACAAACGGGCAGCACAACAGCAGTGGCGGCAGCAGCGCCGCCTGCGAGCCGGGCAGGGTGCAACAGATGAGCCACAGTTTATCGGCCTGCGTGACACAGCCGTCCTCTCAGCTGCCAAGTTTTGCGCTATGCTGTCGACAATGGAAGCAGCGCAGCCTGGGCAGCCGGTTGGAGGCAGCAGCAGCCACAGCAGCATAGCCGAGCGCTACCGCGCCTTCATGGCGCACCTGCCGCAGCTGCCGGCCTACCGGCAGCTGTTGGCGGCAGGGGAGGCAGAGAGCCGGCGGCTGGCGGCGCTGCTGCCGCCCGAGCTGCTGCCACAAGCAGAGGGCAGTGTCTGATGCTCGCTGCTGACGCCCACTGCACTTGTTCAGTTGCACTTCCCTTCCCTGTTGTTATATCAAGCTGTGTTTCGAGCAGGTTTCATCGTGCAACACCTGTCTGCTATCAAGCTCCAGGCAAGCAGCGCGGGAGCAGGGGGCCTGGATGCCAAGGTTAGCAGCAATTGCCATGCGACCGGAAAAAGCTCTGCTGACCAGCACAAAACACTGCTGCTCAAGAGTGAAGGCTGTGCTGCCTGAACAAGCCAAAATTTGCAGGGTAAAGGGGGGAGTTCTGCGGGTGCACTTCAGTCGGGGCGCCAGCCTGGAATGCAATGCCACGCAGCAGGGCATCGCAAACCCAAAGCCAGCGGCACCTGCGCACCCACTGACACACTGCCCGCCTCTGCAGCGCCTGCCAGCGGCCTGCAGCGCGTCCCTGCCAGCCGCACCCCCGCCCCGGCGTCCCCAGCAGGCGGCGACGGGCGCAACAGCAGCTCCAGGCAGCCATGATCATTGACGGCACGCGGCTGGTCGTCACAGACAACTCGGGCGCCAAGGAGGTGGAGTGTATCAAGACGCGCGGCCGCTTTGCCTCCATCGGCGACGTCATCACCTGCTCCGTGAAGAAGGCCATCAAGGGAAAAGTCAGCCAGGTGCGGAGGCCCGTCCCTCAGGCCATGCGACTGCGGCTCGCGCTTCCCCTCGCTCTGCCGGCTTTGCCAACATGATTACCATGCAATAGCCATCTATGCAAGCTTGTGTCCGATGCATGAAGCCTGCGGGCGGCCCTCTGGCCACCGCTGCTGCCGCCGCCACGGCTGCCGCCGCTGCCCGCCCGGCGATGGCCTGCTGCCTAGACAATTGATCGTCGCCCACTGCTTGCCCTCTGCTGCAATGCAGGGCCAGGTGGTCAAGGCGGTGGTGGTGGAGACGAAGAAGGAGGTGCAGCGCAAGGGCGGCAGGTGGGTGCTGCCGCCAATGCCGCTTTAGCTGAGCTGGGGGCGGGGGCCGGGCGCAGGAGCAGCACGAGCTGGTGCAAGCAATGTTGTGAATTGCTGCATACCAGCCTGCTAACAGCCGTGATGCACAGCATGGTTGCCTGTCCGCCGTTGTAGCCACGCTTGTAGCGCACTCGCTTGCAATTGCCGCTTGCCGACGCCGCACTATGCAATGCGCTGCTGCTGCCCAAGCCTGTGGCTTCACGCTTCTCCGCTGCCCCCTGCGCAGTGCCATGTGCTAAAGCAGCCCCGCCTTGCTTCCCACCCGCAGCGTGATCAAGTTTGACAAGAACGCGTGCGTGCTGGTGAACCAGAAGGGGCTGCCCATCGGCACCCGCGTGCTGGGCTTTGTGACGCACGAGCTGCGCGCGCGGCAAATGATGAAGGTCCGCATCTGTTTGTGTGCTGCTGCTGCTCTGCCTGATGATGTATGGGATACTTTTGCCCGCAACCTACGTGTCCAGCAGGTTTGCTGCCGAGACTTGCTGCCACTGCTGCTCGTCGCCTCAGCTGCTGCTGAAGCCGGCCCCCCTGCTGCAGCCCTTTCGTATATCGCTAGCATGGCAAACTGCTGAGCCGCCTGCTTGCAAGCCATGCAGCCAGCAGCCGCCCACTAATGAGTTTGCTTGAGCCCACTGGTGCATCATCCTCAATTTGCTGATGTGCCTGCCCCCTCTCCCTCCTGTCCACAGGTGCTGTCCCTTGCGGCACGCGTCTTCTAAGCAGCAGCAGCGACAGCACTTGACCAGCAGCCCTTAACAGCCCTTAGCAGCAGCAGCAGCAGCAGCAGCTGGCGTGTTGGCAGCCGTCTTCAGCAGCGGCCTTTGACTCTCAACCCCCTAGCAGCGGCCCCACCAGCGGCCGCTTAACTTGACACCCGGCAGGCCCGCACCCAGCAGCCACCATGCCCAAGGTTGGCGATCGGCTGGCGCTGGCCATCCTCGGCCTGTGCGCTGGCGGCACTTTCATTGCCCTCTCCCTCACCTCGATCGCCAAGAAGGCGGGCAAGACCGGCCCGCCGCCCAAGCCAGACATGCCCTGGCTCAAAGAAAAGCAGGCAGGCTGGGAGGAGCGGCTCAAAGGCTTGGACCTGCCCCTGCCCAAGCCAGTCGGCAGCAGCAGCGCAGCGCAGGCCGGCAGCAGCAGCAGCAGCGGCAGCAAGGCGCCCAGCTGACGGCCCGCAGCCTGGGAGCCTGTGTGCCGCAGGCGCAGCGGCGGCAGCAGCAGCAGCCTCGCATTTGAAATGCGGGTGCAGCGCCTGCCGCTTCCCTTTGCACTGCCTTCCGATGGCCTTGCCTTCCCCATAGAACCTCTTGCCTTGTGATCACCAGGCATAAATTACAGTATACAGTTGCTGCCATTGCAGTGTAATCAGATCACAGCTGGGAATCACTCGATATCATAGTGGCCGGGGTGCATGGTGCCCTTGTCGGCGCTTGGCACCTGCAGCTGCCTGCTCCCCTCTCCTGCCTGCGCTGCCGTGTGTGCTGCCACCTTTGCTGAAGCTGACCATCCTGCTGCTGCGCTAAGCGGCAGTCAGCACACAGCGCCGCGCTCACTCGGCCTCCTGCTGGGCAGCAGCCGACACAGACGCCCGCTGGCTGGGGGAGGCGGAGGCGCGCCGACCGCCGCCAGACTGGGTGCCCTTGCGGCTGCCGCCGGCACCCGGCTGGGAGGGCGCCCGGCTGCGGCGCCGCAGGGCTGCCAGCGTGGCCATCATGCGCTGGGCCAGGGGTTGGGGCGGGAGGGGGTGGAAGTGTGAGAGGCAGGCAGGCATCATGTCAACAGGAGCGCATCTGCAGCTTCATCCGCCCCGCCCACCCCAAGCTTGGCGGGCTCCAGCTGCTGCCTCCAGCTCAACGCCCGCAAGCAAAATACCAGAGCCACCCACATCCCATCTTGAGTACGACAGCAAAAGCGCCCACCTCGTGCTTGGCAAAGTCGCGGTCCAGCGAGGCGCGCGCCACGTCCCGGCTGGGCTTCACCTCCTGCGGCAGTGGCGGCGGGTGGCAGGGAGGGGGTGAGTAATGTGCTGCTGGCGATGGGAAGTGGTGCAGTGCCAAGCCCGTCGGCAGCGACATCAGCACACCCCAGGAAGAAGGAGAAAGAGATCCAGAGTCTGCTGCCGCTCAACCCTTGAGAGATGCCCTCTGTTTCTGCTTTGACTGCCGGTAGTTTTCCAGCTGACGCGCTGCAGTGCCGCCCCTGCCCCTCGCACCTGCAGCCGCTTGTAGATGGCCAGGTTGCTGCGCATCACCGCCCGCGCCTCCTGCGCCCGCCGCGCCTCGCTGCTGGCCGCCACATTGGCCATGAACTGCAAGCGGCAAAGGCAGGCAGTGCAAGGGTGCATCAGGTGTGCAGCCAAGGGTGAACTAGCCAGCAGCAGCCAGGCATGTGCATGCCGACCGGCAGCCCATCAGGCCATGCATTGTGTGCACACACGCATGCCAGCCCCCAGCACACAGCATCTGCAGAGCTATGCCAGAACAGCTGCTCTTTCGCCCTCCCACCTGGTCGTGCTGCTGCTGGCTCAGCTCGTGTTCCGGCTGCTTGAAGGCGATGGCGCTGCAGGGGGTGGGGTGGGATCAAAGCAAATATTGCGGACAGAAGCGCCACTGCTGCTGCAACTGCATGTTGGTTGCACAAAGGCAAGCAGCAGACAGTGACACCTGCAGCCACCCTTAACAGCAGCAGCCATCCAGCAGACAGGCATTCCAGCCCCGTGCACACCCCAGGCGCTTGACGAGCGCGGCATTGTCACGCAGGATCTGCCGCACGCGCTGCGGCGAGTGCGAGAAGTTGGCGCGCGCCGCCAGGCGGGGCTGCGCAGCGGCGGGAGAGTAAGCGAGGCAAAGTTGCAAGCACTGGACTCGGTTGAGCGGCGGCGCATGCAGCATTCAGAGAAGAGGCCTGCTGTGCGCTCCTTCCCCTCCCTTCCCTCCTCATTCACCAGGCTGGCCAGGCACTTGGGCGGCGCTGAGAAGGTGAGGCGCTTGCTGGCGCGGCTGGCGGTTGAAGCGGCGGAGGAGGCCTGTGCCGACAGGCGTGCCTGAGTGGCAGGGCGGGAGGCGGGCAGCAGCGGAACTTGTTCGTTAACGGTTGGACGAGCCCTCTTGCCACAACTGGATGCAGAAAGCACCTTGGGCAGCATGGCTCTCGTAGGGCATGGTTCCCGCTGCACAGCAAACTGCACAGCAGCCGACCACATGCACAATGCCGGACTGCCGAGCGCACCTTGCCCGCGCCGCATGCGCTCGCCCCCAGGCGCGGCGCCGAGGCGGGGCCGCCGTGCGCCTTGATGGTGCCGCTTTCCTCTGGTTCGTCCTCCTCCTCGTCCTCCTCTTCCTCATCACTCGCTTTCTCCTCCAGCTCAGCATCCGAACCTGCCGGGCTGCCGCCAATCGCCGCCGCCGCCTCGCCGGCGTGCCCTGCCCCGCTGCTGCCGCCTTCGGCGGTGCTGCTGCCCAGCTGCAGCGCCGCCAGCTGCTCGGCTGCAGTTGCAGCCCCGCTGTCAGGCCCCGCGGACGAGTGAGCGGACGAGTGATCATCGCCTGCTTGCTCGTCGCCGCCGCCGCCGCCCGCCCGGCTCCCGCCGCTGGGCCCAGTCTCCTGGACGGCGCTGCTGGGCGCCTCGCCGCCCTCTGCCGCCTCTGGGTCGTCGAACAGCGGGTTGTGCGCCTCAGGCGCCGCCTCGGACGGCCTGGACGGGCCGGCAGGTGAGGCCCGCCCGCCCTCGGGGCCTGCCGGCGGCTCCTCGGCCGACATGACTGGTGGCAGGGGTGAGAAGCTGCAAATTGAGGCGGCAGGCGGGCGAACGGCTGTGCCACAGGGCCTGAGAGAACGGTGCTTCTGGGCTGTCGCTTGGCAATGCGGCTGGTTGAGGTGCAACGGAACGAGTGAGACCGCAGGAACAGAGCACAAGAGGCCCTCCCAGCGCCCACAGCAAATGGCCGGCATGGGGCAGCGGTGGGCAGCGCCAAGCCTTGCAGCGTGACAGTCGCGATTCTCAGTCATTCAGCAATCGCACCAAGCACAGCCTCGCCGCGCACGCTTGGGGTTGACAGCGGGAGCTCGGCTCGCGGCCTGCAGAGCGTTCCAGCGCGGCTGGGGCTTTGCCATTGCAATTCCGGGTATTCACAAAAGGTAAGGAGGGCCGCCGATGGCGCACAGGCGCTCTCTGCAGCCAGCCCGGCCCGCTGCCGCCTGCCCAGCAGCGCCTCTGGCCTGTCGCACGTGCCGTAGCGGTAATAGCCGCTTGAACTGATAATTTGGCAGCATTCAGAGCTTCACTGCACGCTGCCGCCGCTGCCGCCGCCGCCGCTCACCTGCCTGCTTCTTCGCCCACCTCCCTTGCGCTTCAGGCTAACCAATTTTGTGGCAGCAGCGGAACGCAGCCAGGATGGTGACCAAGCGCGGGAATGTGCTCAAGAAGATGAAGTACTACCTCACGCTGGTGCGCTTGAGGCAGCTAGTCTTGAAGTGACGCTGCACTAGGGAGGAGCCGCTCGCCTGGGCCGCCATCCACGTCTGCCCTGGCCGCGTGTGCAGCTCTGCAAGCCTGTTCGTTTGCCAGACAACGGCCGTTGCAGCATGCGGGGTCTGCAGTGGGATGCAGCTCAGGCCTGTTCCTTTGTGACGCCAACCTCACCATCCTGCCTCCCCGCCCCACACCCTAATCGGCTGCAGAACCCGCCTGAGAACATTCTGCCGCAGAAGAAGCTGAACGCGACTGCCCGCGCGGTGAGCTGCTGCTGTCAACTGCTGCTGTCAGCTGCTGGTTGCCCAGGCGGTTGGTCTGCCCTTCAAATTCGTCGGCTCTGCTGCTTCGTGCGGCGGCTGCATGCCTGACCCAGCAGCTGTGCAAGTGGGGCAGGGACAGCAGGCTGCTAGAGACAGCAGTGCAGTCCGCCCAACCGTGTCGATCACCGGCACCGCAGCCAGCATGGCAGCTTTCGGTGCTGCTCCATTCACAACCCTGCCACCCATCCCCACAATCCTGCGCCCAGGTGCTTGAAGCCAACAAGAGCGTGCAGGCGGGGCTGAGCGAAACAATGGAGAACGTGCAGCAGCGGCTGCTGTACAGCTGGCTGCGCATGCAGCGGGCACGCAGCGGCATGTAACATCGCGCTGCTGCCCAGCGTGCACACCGGTGTGGAACGCTGCGTACTGCTGGCTTGCCTCTTGCGGCGCGACGGCAGCGGTGTGTGCCCCTAAGCTTGCCGCCGCAGTCGCTGCCGGCTGCTCCGAGCTTGCCGTCGCTCCCCTCTTTGCTCCTCTCTGCTGTTTTCATCTCCCGCTGATTGCCTTTCTTGCTTCTGCTTCACCTGCTGCTCCGCTTCCTAACTGGCTCCCCCACCACACTCTACCTACTTGATGATATTGACCTGCGACCGCCGCACACTGCCGCGCGCAACTTGGCAACAACTGCAATGCCCACAACACAAGGCACAGCCGAGCCGGGCAGCCGGGCAAGCGCTGTGCTGCAGGCTCACCAGCAGCCAGGCTGTGCAGCTCAGATTGCTGTGCCGACGTACAGGTAGAGGTATCAATCCGAAAGGGAATGCACAGGACAGTGTGCTGAGGCAGAATTGCACTGTATCGGTGAGGAGAGGCAGCTGCTGCAGGAGGCTGCTGCCACCGCCCGTCAGCGGCCGCCTCTCACTGCATGCCGCCCTGCGCGCCCAGCATCTGGCCGACAATCCCGGTGACCTGCGGGGCAGGCAAGAGAAGCAGGGGCCGGTACACGGTCAGAGGCGGCAGCAGGGGCCCTGGCCTGGCAGTGCACTTGCACGCGGAGCGCAGACAGATTACAGCTAGAACACACAAGCTAGGCTGCTGCCGGGGCAAGCAAGCATGGTGCCGAATGCGCCAGCACTTGGAGAAGGGGGCGGCGGCCACTACAGCTGCGGACAGGAACGCAGGCTGGCGCCAAAGGGTGGCAGGGCTGGCGCCCTTCCACTTGCCTGCCAGTACTTGGAGGAGCAGCGGTCGATGCAGCTGTTCTCGCCCACGCTCAGCTCGCCGTCCTTGTACCTGCATGGAACAAAATGGGCAAGCAAAGGGTGTTCGGTCGCTTGCAGTGCACCTGTCTCGCAGTGATTCAGTCTACAACAACTGACTGGCTGCGTTCAGGTTGCTGTATGGAGCTCTAACCAGCTGCTGGGCTGCGGCCCTCCCCTGCTCCTCACCGCTTGTCGATGCACTTCTCGTAGCACGAGGACACCATGCTGCATGGGGGCCCGGGCAGATGTGTGCATTTGGTAACATGCTCGCAGTGACAGACGCAGGTGCAGGCTGAGTGTGGAAGGTCACAGAGGTCCCCGCCTGCTGTGGGCAACCTCCACAAACTCAGGTGCAGCGGCTAGCAGGAGCATGGCGTTACAAACGCAGTCTCTCGGCCACGCAACCTTCAAGGGTTCAGAACATGCACATGCAATGAGCAACTCACGCGTTGAACAGGTTGACTCGGTAGTCCATCTCCTGCTTGGCCATCTCAATGGCAGCCGCGGGGTCGGGCTGGCCTGGCTGCGCCATGGCTGCTGCTGCTGGCTGCTCCCTGCTGCTGCCGCTTGCTGCTGCGGCGGGTGTGCGCACTTGTGTCGCGCCGCCGGGTGGTGCTGCTGTGGCGGTGGGATGGGTCTTAAGTGCCGGCGTTTAAAGGAGGCTAGCTGCTGCAGCAAACCTGCAATAACAGTGGCACAGGGGGAAGCGCGGTGAGCTTGTCGCTTGGGCGGCAGCAGTGGCAGGCGGCGGCCGACGCAGCACTGTGATGCAAGGACCCTGCGGCTCGCGGGCCCGCAGCCTTCCAACAGCCCTTCAGGACCAAGATCTCGCTGCTGGAGCAGTGCGGCGGCCCCAAAGCGCAGGAGGGCGGTGCTGCTCACGGGGTTGGCGCCGACCGGTGCTTGGATGCCTCCACTGACTGACAATTGTGCGATTGCAGGATGTGGGCAGCCTGGAGGGGCTCCCCGCCTACCATCGAGCGTGCATTGTTTTCGCCGTCTTTCCACCCAGCTCCGCTGCGCCGTTTCTGGTGCTCGATCGCAGGGCCTTGTATGCCTCGCGCCATTTCTACCTTCTGAGGACCACCTCCCCTGCCCAAACAGCCCCAGGGAGGCGCCTCGAGGTGCCCGGCCGCCTCCGCTGGCCTGCTTTAGCTGCTATGGCTGCAATGAGCACCGGCACGTGTTGGTCACGATTAAAAAATGCCGCAGCAGCTGTGCGCCCTCAGGTGAGGCGGGGAGCGCTCTGGACCTCCTGCCCCGCCGCTTGCAGGCCCTGCCATCATTGAGTTTACTTCTAACAGAAGACGATGCGCTTTGTGGCTAATGCAGGCTGCCCCGCGGCTCGGGCGTAGGCCGCCGCCGCAGCAGTGGGCGGCAGCGGCAGTGCAGCAGCAAGGCAGGCGGCAGCCAATGCACACAGCAGCACAGCTCACAGCAGCAGGCAATGATGGTGACAGCTCTGAATATGTGGGGCGAACTGGGGGCAGCAACCATGGAAAACCGCTGCCCGTGCGGCCCCAGCTGGCGGCGGAGCTGCGGCCGCTGGCGGCGCTGGCGGGCGTGGCCGACACAGCGGCGCTCAGCAGGGCAGTGGCGGCGCTTGGCCCTGGCCCGGAGCGGCGGGTGCTCGAGCACGGAGCAGCAGTGGCGGAGCTGCTGCTCAGCCTGGGCGTACCGCGGGCGCAGCTGGCAGAGCTACTGCACCGCTGCCCAGTGCTGTTCAGCTGGCCGGCGGGCGAGCGGGCGGCGGTGCTGGTTGGGCAGCTGGCGCGCCTGGGGCTGACGGCAGCCGAGGCAGCCCGCTGCTTTGTACAGCAGCCCACATCAGCCAGGATGCCCAGTTACGAGCCAGCAGCGGCAGTGCTTGCGCCGCTTTTTGCTGCCGGCAGCAAGGCAGGCGGCGGCAAGAGCGGCGAGCAGCTGCTGGGCGATTTGCTGCGGAAGCAGCCGGCGGCTGTTGGGCTGCTATGCTCGCAACCAGGCATGTTGCAGCAGCGTATCAGCAACCTAGTGCAGCGGTATGGGCCGCACTGGGAGCAGGAGAACAAGGAGGCAGTGATTGTGGCGGCGCTGCAGCAGAATCCCCTGCTGCTCACCCGGCCACCAGCTGCCCTGCTGGCCCTGGAGGCGGCGCTGCAGCAGGAGGTGGGGCAGCAGCCCGGCGATGGCACGTGCCTGCTGGCTACTGTGCTGCAGCACCGTCCTAGGGTAGCCGGCTGCAACCCAGAAACGCTGCGGCAGCGGGTGCGGGCGCTCAAGGCGGTGAGTTGCCCTTTTGGTGGGGGTCTTTTGAATCAGACATACAGCACGCAGCATGTGTTGCATGGCCTGCAGTGTTGTGAATGCTGTCTGTGCACTGTTCACAGCTGCTAACGTCCTCAGGCCCGCTTGGTTTGCATATGCAGGAGTTTGGCCTGGAGCAGCAGCTGCAAGCGGCCTCAACGACCATTGCGAGTGTGCTAGCTGTCGACAGCATTGTGTGGCAGCGGACGTTGGCAGCGTGGCGACTGCTGGGTGTGGCAAACCCCGCTGCAGTTGCACAGAACAACCTTGTACTACTATCGTACCACTGGCTGACTCCAGGCCTGCAAGCCAGGCTGGCAGCTTTGCAGCGGCTGCTGCCGTGGCGGCCCACAGCAGCAGACATTGTGCAGCAGTTTGCAAAATATGTGGCTAGCAGCGCGTCTGATCGCTTGATTGGCCGCCTGCTGTTCCTGCAGCAGGCGGGCTTGCAGCCGCTGCTTGTGGCTGATAAGCGGGCAGCTCGGCAGCAGTGGCGGGAGCAGCGCCGCCTGCGAGCGGGGCAGCCAACAGATGAGCCGCAGTTTATCAGCCTGCGAGATACGGCCATCCTCTCGGATGCCAAAATCTGCAGCATGCTGGCACTTGCTGAAGCGACGCAGCTTGAGCAGCCGGCCGGCAGAGGCAGCAGCAGCACAGCAGAGCGCTACCGCGCATTCATGGCGCAGCTGCCGCAGCTGCCGGCCTATCAGCGGCTGCTGGCGGCAGGGGAGGCATCAAGCCGGCGGCTGGCGGCGCTGCTGCCGCCCGAGCTGGCAGGGGCAGCTGCCACAGACAGCAGCAGCTGAAGCATTGCCGACACCTGCATTTCTGTTCTCTGCTGCTATTTCCCCCTCCGCTGTATTTTCTGCATGGCTGCCACAAAGTTTCTCACGCTTCGTACCAGTGTTGCTCCACCTAGCCCAACCGCTGCAAGCCTCCGCGCACTGCCGCGCCTCCAGCGCCTTCTCCTCATCACTGTCTTACACTTGGTTTTGTTTGCTTTTTTAAACAGTGCACTCACTGCCGCGCCTCCAGTGCAGCGCGCCACGCGCCGTCAAAGACGGAGAGCACTCCTGCCGCCAGCACGCGTGTGTTGCCTGGGGCGGAGGCGTTGGTGGCCTCCTTGAACTGCATGGCAGTTGGGTGTGTGTGCAGGGTGTGGGTTTAAATCGTGTCAGTGGGTAGTAGCAGAGTGGCAGCGGTTGGAGCAAGCTGGCGGAGGCAGAAGCCGAGGCATCAGCGGCAACCTTGCGTCTCTGCGATTGACTTGTAACAGGCACAACACCTTCCACAGGCGCTCTGGGGCTTGCAAGTGCAACAAAACATGCCACACAGGCAACAGCAGCAGGACATGGGCGGGCGGAAGCACAAGGACGGGTGTTAGAAGCGCTGCTAGCAGCTCACCGCCTGGGACTGCAGCAGCGTGCGCAGCGTGGCAAAGAACTCCTCGTTGCATTCCTCCCGGTTCTCCAGCGCGGCCTGCAAAGGGGAGCATGCTTGCGTGAGGCAGGGCAACAAGTGTGAGAGGTGGATCTTCGGAGCACGCAGATGGGTCGCAAGGCACAAAACTGCATGGAAGTGGGACAATCCAAAGGCGGTTGAAACCCTCCAACGCCTCTCCGCATCTGCCGCTGGTTGTCAGCTTGGGCCAGCACGCATTCGCTGCATGTTTGGAACTATTGTAGCCGTGCCATTCCACAATAACCACACGCAGACCGCACCTGCCACTGGTCGTAGGTAGGCCCACACCGGCATGCGTTTGTTTCCTGCCAGCACACCCCGCCCTCCTATCCTTGCTAAGCGCAGCTGTCTTTCGATCGCTCACCTGCCGCTGGTCGTCGGCGTGGGCCAGCAGGCGCAGCGTGTAGGTGGCGGAGCAGGGCGGCATGCTCTCAATCACGGCATCCACCCGCTCCATGACTGCAAGCAGGTATTTGAAAGACATCAGATGCTCATGTTCCCATCACAAGGGCTCTCATTCATTCACAACACACACAATAACGCACACATCACACCCACACAGCGCTAAACCAGCGCTCCACATGCGGCCGCACTTTGCCACTCGTCTGAGCGCACCTTCAGGGTTGTCCCGGAAGTGGGCCGCCGCCACCTCAGCGCGCTGCTTTGCGTCCTCCATCCGCTTGTTATAGTCAGGGTGCTCGGGGTGCAGGCCCTCCTGCTGCCCGCCGCTGCCTGCCGCCGCCGCCACGGGCGCCGCTCGCCGCATCGAATGCTGCTGGCACTGTGCGGGCGGGGCTGCTGCCAGCGGCCGCTGCTGCCCGGCTGGCCTGTGCACTTGCAGGCCTGCAGCGTGGGTGTAAGGACAGTGCAGTCAGGATGTAAGTGGAAGCCAGTGGTGTGGCAATGCAGGGTCCACCAGCGGCAGGGCCGCTGCCGACGGCGCCGCCCCGACCGCCACCGCCTCACCTGCCGCCGTGCGATTGCCTGCACGTCCCAGCTGCAACCCCTGAACCATTCGATCGGCGCCGAGCCGCCTAGTACCGGGTTTTCAGCGAACGGGGCGAGGGCTTGCCAGCGGGTTGGCGGCGCGCGTTGGAGGTCCGGGCTCGCAACACGGACGAAGGACTGGGCGCATCTACAATCGTGCGCCGGCCGATGGCGCGCCCACGACACTCCATGCCACGGCAGCGGCAGTGCCCAGCACTGGCGGCAGTGTGGCGCCAGCAGCCGCTCTCCCCGCTCGGTTTGGCTCGAGCGAGCACTGGCCGTTACATGGATGCATGCAGGCCCGCAATCTACTGCCAGCAGTGCACAGGGATGTGGCAGGGCAGCCACAAAATCAGGCTGCCTCGGGCACCACGCTTTGAATCAGTCGACCGCCATGCGCCGCTTGCTTCGCTGCTCCTCCGCCCATGCCTCGATCCTGCGGCAGGGTTGTAGAGGGGCCCAGTGGCCAAGGACAGGCTGGTTTTATTTATGCAGCCGTAATCTCAGCTGGTGGCTTGCCTTGAGTTTAAATAGAACCAGGCGGGCTGCCGCTCTGCAGCCCTTCCGCCCCACAGCCGGCCACACCCTGCGCCGCCACAGCTGGCCAGCCCCACACTGGCTGCGATAGAACCCTACCGCCCAACGCTGGTGCAACTGCCAACAGCAGCCCTTGCCTGCGCTTCAGGTCTGGCAGGGGCACCAGGTCCTCCTCCGTGCACTTGGCGCGGCTACAAGGGGGTTGGTGTGGGCCAAAAAAGTGCTCAGCGACAGGGTGAGGACTTGCCGACGGAACCATGCCTAAGCTATGTGGGCGGCGGCACAGGTCCTCCTCTGTGCACTTGGCGCGGCTACAAGGGGGTGGGCAGGGTGCGGCGGAACATGTGCTCAGCTGAGGGGTGAAACGAGCTGACTGCAACAAGCATGGCAGGGGCACCAGGGCTGCTTCTGTGTGCTTGGCGCGGCTGCAGGGAGGTGGGGCAAAGCGGAGCGGATCGAGTGCCCAGGCGAGGGTTGCATGGAAGGAAAGCGTGCTCAGGGAGAGGCAGCAGTGCCAGGTTGCACCAGGTTGGGTGGGAGGCAATAGAATGCGCCCTCTTGACATGCCGCCCTGCCAAGCCATTCCAGCACGGGTAGCTAGACTGAGAACGGGCACCCCTTTCTTCGCTCATCCGTACCTGTAGGGGTCGCGCGGGTCGGCCAGCAGCTGCTGCACGATGCTGCTGCGCTCCACAACCGTGCCTGCGTGTTGCAGGGACGAACGATACGAAACTGATTAGTCACCAGCACTACAGGACTGAGTCACCGACAAAGCGATGCTGCTGCGCTCCACAACCGCGCCTGCGGGTCAAAGCGACAGGCATGGAGAGGGCAGCTTGAATGAAGGCAGCCGCCGACGTCCCACATGCGCCCAGCTGCACATGAATGGCAAGCAGTCTCTGATCCTGACCCTGTGAAAACATAGTTCTTATCCACGCCCAACACCCACCCGAGGGCAGGCGCACGGGGTCGCTCATGAGGCCTCCCAGCAGTGGGTCCTCAAACTCCTCTGCAGGAGCGGACGGTACAGGGATACATGTAAGGAAACACAGTGGGACAAAACAGCAGCAGCAGGATTGTGTAGTCCGAGCTCAGCAGCGGGTCTCACACTCCTCTGCAACGGAAAGCAGACACAGAGGGCCCAAAACATGGAAGTGTGTGCTGTAGCCAACGGGCAGAGCTGTGATCACGCGCATGTGTGGCTGTGGGCATGCAGCAATGGGTCTGTGGCTGCGGGAGGCATGGGGACGCCGCCAAATCACAGCAGAGGTAAGTCTTGCAGCGCACCTGGGATGTCCTCGAATGCCTCCTCTTCTTCCTGCACCGAGGCCTTGTACTGCTCTACTTCTGCAGCCAGTGCGTCCAGCGCTGCCACGTCATCAGGCGACAGCAGGCCCAGCGCACGCAGCACCTGAGCAGCATGGCAGCGAGCACCAAGGTCAAGCAGGAAACACGGCGTGACAATCAGCCAACAGCGCAGCACCTGCGCAGCGTGGCGGTTGGTAGGCAACCAGGCAAAACAGGGACCGTAGCGTGCCAGCCAGCCAACCGCCGCCACCTTCCCAAACCACTGCTGCCCAATCAGCTGCTGCCAAGGAACAGGCGCCTCCTCACCGACACCAGCTCCGTGAACAGCTGCGGCACGCGCCCCAGGTAGTCCGTATCAGCCGCCACCGCCTGCAAGCGCAGGCAAGAGGGGTTTTGTGAGCTGGTGCGTCTTGGTTATTGGAGGGGGCACGCCGTGCCACAACTGCGCAATGCCTCAGGCCGCAGCTGCACCAGTTGTACATGCATCGGCACCATACATCAGACCTCTCTGCAAAGGCTGCAACTTCATCACACATCACACACACCCAGGCCGCACCTGCACCCACTCAGCGCGCCGCACGCGGAACAGCGCCAGGTGGATCTGGGCCAGCTGCATAGGGGATGGGTGGAGTGGAAGTTTGTTTGGCATGGCTTTGGCCTGCAGACGCAGTCGAGTGGACTTGCCCCAGCTGCAGGGGCGGAATGGCAGGGAGCGTGGGCAGAACGGCAGCTGTTGGTGCAGTCTGGCTGCAGACACGCAGCCTGCCGGGAAGCACAGCATTCGAGCAGCAGCAAAGCAGCAAAGCAGCAGTTAAAAAGCTAGCTTGCCTCCGCGATGAGGCGCTTGGGGTGCCAGTTGTACTTCTCGGGGTCCTTTACCCGCAGCCGCTTGCGCTCCGCCGGAACTGCATGGCGAAAACAATTTGGGGCAGACGCACAGGTGTGATGCAAAGGCAGTGCAGAGCGGCTCATGGGTAAGAAGAGTCGGTCCTTCACCCGCAGCCACTCGCGACCTTTGATAATTGACAGGCCGGAGTCGGGAAGATGAGAGGCAGGCTGCTCAGCAGCGGTGAATCAGACTACACGGAGCAATTCACTCGCAAGCAAAACGCGCGCAAAGCGGCAGCCAGCAGGCCGGGCAACCCAACCCAACCCGTCACCCACCCGTCAGGTACTTGAGGAAAAAGTCCACGATTTTGGCGGTGCGGTTGCGCACTGCGGGGTCAAAGTAGGCGCTGCCCACCACCGCATCCTCCTGCAGTTGGACCAGCCCATAAAACGTTCCCTTGGGTGGGGCAAGGCTGCAGGGGTCGCAAAATGACCTGCCCAGGATCGCGTCTCCCTGCTGCTCGAACCAATGTGGCAACTTGGGCCAGCCGCTCCAGCGAGGCCGGGAGGCTGCCATTCGCAAACGACTCGATCAACGGCCATCTGTCTGTCGTATGCATGCAGGATTGTGTCATCTCAGACGGTGCACACTGAACACTGAACCACAACATGGGCTCACCGCTGTCAGCTGCATGAGCCGGATGACGACCGAGGACAGGCTAAAATCGTACTGCAGGTCAGGGAGGCAGGCAGACACACGCATGGTGACTGTGTGTCTGTGCAGATGCATTACGTGCATGTGCATGCTCGCAGCGCCCACAGCAGCGTGAGGCTGGCGGCAACCGTTGCAACCAACTGGTGTGGGTTGGGATGCACCCATCAGCACCTCTTCATCGCAACTTCGACACGATGGCTTGGCTGCTGATGCAGCCCCGACTTGCCTGCAGACTGGCCTCCGCCCTGTGCAGCGCCTGCTCGCGCTCCTGCCGCTCCTGCAGGGTTCGATTGTGGTTGGGAATAGGTCAGGTTGCGTGAGGTGGGTGGGGCTGATGCATGGGAGGGCGGGTGTTTGCGTGGATGCGGGAGTGGGTGAGTGGCTACTTTTGTTACGTGCGCAAGCGGGTGGGCGGCCAAGCAGGGAGGGCTGGTGGACGGCACGTATGCGGCCGGGCGGTCCCCACTGAAACAGCAGGCTAGGCCAGCAGCGATAGCACACCTCCTGGGGCAGCGCCGCCCACGCCGCCTCGTCCGCCTGCAGCCGCTCCGTTTCCTGGACCTGCAAGGCGGAGGGAACAGCGGGAACAGACGATTTATTGCGTGTGACATATGGCATACAAAGGAAGGGCGAAAAAGCAAAGCAAGCATGGTGGGCGCCGTTCCCAGGTGCCACGACTGGGGTCCCATGCCATGCCAGTCCACCGCAACGTACAGGCTGCTGCCCATCCGAACACTCCAACCCCAACAGGTACGCTTGCCGCGCCCCTGCCTCCTCCCTCGTCGCACATGTACACATCCATACACAACCGGCTGGAAACAGCTGAATTGACAAAGCTTGCCTTAGGCAGCAGCTCAAGTGCGTCCTGAAGCAGGTGCTGGCTGTCGTTCAGCATGACGTGGATGAACTGCAACATGGGATGGATGAGCGGCAGACAGGCAAGCTGTGTGAGGTGCTGAACGGCAGGTGGGCAATGTGTAGGGGTGCTGCCGTCCACATGAACTGCGGTCTATTCAAGTGAGGCGGGGCGGGCTCTGTGTGAGCAGGTGGAGCGTTCCGTCAGGCGCAGCTCAGGCTGGCTCAGTACTGCCACCGCTCCTTACTGACTAACGTCCGCTACGAGCGCCCCACCTGCACATTCAGCCGGGGCTCCCGCTGCGCCAGAGCTCGCCACGCTGCTCGGTGCTGCACAAGAGGGTGATGCGAGGCGAGAGCTGTGCAGGATGTGCACAGGTTGCATAGAACGGCGCTGTCACGGGTGTGGCAGCAACAGCCGCAGCCGCAAAGGCAGCAGGGGCAGTAGTAGCAACCCTATCGGCAGCGACGGCGGCAGCAGTAGCAGCAGCATCGGCTGCAACAGCACGCGGCCGTGGCACGCCCCTTGGCAGGCTGGCCGCTCTGGCTAAGGCGGGGCTGTGCCTTGCTGGTCGCGCCTGAGGCAGATTCCACAGGTAGCACAGAATTTCGCCAGTCTGCAGACAAAAGGTGCAGTGTAGTTTGAGGAATGCAGGCTCAGCAAGGTTGGCAGCAGCTGGCAACACTGCACGCCGCGCATGCGTTGTCACTTTGTGCCGTTCAACGGTCGTCAAGGTGCATGGCAGCACACCATGGCAGTGCAAGCTGGCCTGCAAGCAGCGCCGGCGCCTTGCCTGGCGGCGCGTGGTGAACTTCTCGTAAAACGTGTTGTGCCGGTCCGTAATCTCGATGTCGCGGTACAGCGCCAGCAGGCTGCGGCGTACAGAAGGTGCAAACGAGCAATGTTAAATGGTGATGTTTCAACAAGAAACACCACGCAAGAGTGAGCTGGTCTGTAAATTAGATGTCGCGGTACAGCGCCAGCAGGCTGCGAGTGAGAAGGGCAGGACAGCAGCATGCCTCTGTACCGCGCCCACAGGTACAGGGCCGACACCATGCACTTGCACACCCACTGCAATGGCAGCACGCGCACCTGCCAATCAGCGACTGGATGACTACGGGCTGCACCTGCCAACCAACCGCCTTGGCCAATTGCGCACATGCTTGAGCCCGAGCAATCAAGTGCCATGCCAAGCGCACCTGCGGATCAGCGGCTGGATGACCGGCTGGTGCATCAACCAACCCACAACGCCGACCGTGTGATGGCAATCTATGACTGTTTCAATCCACACGCACCTGCCAATCAGCGACTGGATGACCAGGGGGTGCACCTCAAACAGCATGGCCACCTCTGCAGCGTTGGCCGCCACGCGCCGCCGCCGGTCTGCAAGTTACAGGAAGCGAACAGGTAAACAGTCATGCTGCGCTTGGCGTGAAGCGGAGGATGTGTGTGGCGGGTGTTGCACTGCTCAGCACAAACTGGCAGAAAAAATCAAGGCCCACCTGAGTCCTCGCGCGGCATGTACTCGCTCAGCGCCTCCACCATCTTGCCACTGCAAAACAACAGGGGCCACAGCAGTGTAACATAGGCATGTGTGCAATAGCAGGAAGCTGGTCAGGAAGCTCCGCTCCTCCACCATCTTGCCGCTGCAGCAATGGACAGAGCTAACTGTTTTGGAGCTGATACAGCACAACTCAATGCTGGACCAGCCAGGACCGCCCGTCCAGTTCAGCCTCCATGCTCACCGCATGTGCACGTCGCACACGTCGCGCGGGCTGCCAGCCAGTCCAGTCGATGCAAACATTCATCCGCCAACAGTTGCAACTAGCCAGAGTCCAACCAACCAGAGTAAGAGCTCACCGCAGGTACGCGTTGCGCACGTAGTGCGGGCTGCCAGCCAGTCTAGTCGATGCAAACATCTACCCGCCAATATTTGAGCTAGTACAACCAGCCAGAGTAAGAGCAGCTCACCGCAGGTACGCGTTGCGCACGTAGTGCGGGCTGCCCAGGAACACGGTGCTGAACACCATGAACTCCTCCATCTTCTTGGGCTCGACCAGCTCCGGCCTGGAAAGTAGGGGAGCAAAGCGATTGAAATTCTTAGCACTGGCAATCGTGCCACAAACTCCTCCATCTCCTTGGGCTCAACCAGCTCCGGCCTGGCAGCCATGGGTGGGGTGGGGTTGAGGGTGGAGGCGGGAGTAAAAGGATGGTCGAATAACGCACAAGGGATTGCAGGCAAGGTCGAATAGAGGAAGTGGCACGAACTCCTCCGTCTTCTTGCCGCAGGTAGGGGCCGGCTAGACGCAGCAGCGGTAACCGTGGCTGGCCAGTGGCGGCGGCGACAGCAGCATTAGCATTAGCAGCAGCAGTAGCAGCAGCAGCAGCGATGGCAGTCGTATTCGCAGCGGCAGGCAGCAGGCCTTGTGACGCAAACAGTATGTGCTCACTGCACGTGCGCCACAAACGTCAGCAGCTCGCACGGGTCCTCCACAAAGTACTCCTGCCACGAGGTTTTGGTGGGAGAGTGACTTCCAACTCATATTTTGCAAGGCGTGTTGCCCGTGCATCGCTCGCCTAGTTCACTCGCCGACACAATGCTGTTGACGAGCGCGGCATCGCTAAAAACTGAAAGCAACAACCGGATAAGCAGCTGCATCAATCTGCCTTAGCCTCACCGGCAGCATGCACATCTCCTTGAGCGGCGGATCTGGCAGCGGCAGGGCGGGTGGCCCGCCCGCCGCGGCGCTGGGCGATGCCAGGCGCAGCTGCCACGCCATTGACAGGCTGCAATTGGGTATGGAAATGGAACCTTGGGTTGGGCATCAGTTGGCCAGCAGCTTTCAGCGTCAGCATAGGCAAGAGGCAGGCAGTTGAGCGTGGCTAGTAGGCGCCCATCGGCCCACAGCCTGCCGCTGTCCGCAGCAGCCAGCCAGCCAACGAAGGGAGCACTCGGCATCACAGGCACCAAAGCTCACCGATAGAAGGCCAGTGCATCTGCCAGCAGCTTGGGGTCCTGCACAGGCACAAGGGGGCAATCAGTCAGATAAGCGGGGACACAGGCAGGCAGGCAGGGTGGTAAGACCAAACCCAAATGAAACCCAGCGTTGCATGAAAGCAACCTAGTAACAAATCAGGTCCACCCCACCTGCAGCAGCGCGTCGCAGCAGTAGACCGCGGGCTTGAGCCAGGCCACGATGCGCTTCATGTTCATGAGCTGCAGGGCCTGCATGGGGTTCCTGCACGGGTTGGGGGCGGAGACAGAGAGTTGCGAGTTGTTTGCCCGACTCAATGGGTGCTTCACAGAGCAGCTGCAACCGCACCTGCCGCCCAGTAAACAGCCTCAGCCCCAAAACAGCACGCGAGGTGCAGTTCAAGTGCCTCCAAGTGCTCTGCAACTGAAAAGCCAACAGCATACACCACATACTGCGGCTCACCCCTCGAGCGCCTCCACGTCTTCTGTGTAGTTGTGCAGCCAGCGGGCCAGGTCCCTGCGAGCGTCCAGGCACTTGACGGCGCCCAGCTGCAGCGCGCGGGCAGCCATGAAGAAGCACTCGCAGATGAAGTGGTACTTGCCTGGAAATGGAAGAGGGAAGGAGAGCACAGCAAACTACGTAAGAGACGCTGGGGGGAGTGCGGCAGGCCGCCGTGCAGGCACGAGAAGATGCAGTGGTACTTGCTTTGTAGAATGTGACCATTGGTGAAGTTCAGGAAGTTGCACCCGCAGTTTCAGCGCACTTGATATGTGTAGCCTGGTAGCAGCAGGCAGCAGCCACCCTGCAGCAAGCCCTCACCATCTGCCGGCGGCCCCACTTCCTTGAACCAGGCTGCCACCTCGTCACTGCTGGCCGCCAGCCGTGTGTCATCAGCAGAGTGCTTGAGCCGCGCATTGGGGTCGCACGCATAGCTGCGTGGGGGCCCAGGAACAGCGGCAGGTGAGTGGCAGCCTGGCGATTGAAGGCAAGAGCCGCGCGGCTGGCACTGTTGTGACAAGTTGGTGATTCCAATCCGGGCACCACTGCCGAACGCAGCACTTGCTTGCTCCTACGTCTTCCGATGTGTCGTACGGCCCTGAGTGCTTACCGCACGTCCAGCTTGCCCCAGGCCTTGCCCGCCAGCGGGTCGATGAATGGGTCGCAGCATCGCAGCAGCACCTGTGGTGGCGGGAGAAGCCAGCGGGTTTGGACACTGAGGCAGCGAGGCTGGCGGATTCACAAAGAGCATGCACTTGGCACACAAACCGACGCAGCTCGACAGCATCAACCAACACATTTTTGCATGCTTCAGACGAAACACTCACCAGCGCCAGGTTGAGGGCAAAGGAGTCGGTGGACGCCTTCTTGGGGTCCGGCCGCATCTTGGTGCGCTCCAGGTTGCTGCATTGCAAGGCAAACAACAGCAGCTGCTCAACAGCAACTAAATAAGATGCCGATCAAACGAAATGTCCACCTGGTGCAGGATGGCCACCATGTTGGTGCAGTCCAGGCCGCTGCAGGCAGAGAGGGGCACGGCAGCAGCTACTGCATCCAAATGTCCAGTGCTCCCCAGCCTGATGCCAGTGAAACCCGCACGCACCTGTCCAGCGCGGCCGCCAGCCAGTTGAGCATGGCCTCGCGCGTGTCCTGCTCGGCAGAAAGTGGGTGGTGAGCGAGGCAGCCAGAAGATGAAGGTGCGAGCAAGAGACCGCATGGCAAGGACCGCTCTGCGTAGCAGCGACAACTGTTGTTGGCCACCCCAACCCAACATCCTCCTGGCGGCGGACCATGCTGCTGGGTGGCGACAATTGCTTGCACCCCACCGCTTTGTCACCCCACCCCATGTCCCAGCCAGCCCACCGTTTTGCGCAGCAGCGACAACTGCTAACGCCCTGCTTCAACAACGCACCACTTAAACACCCACCCACTGAGACACCTTGCCAGCCCACCATGTTGCGCAGCAGCGACATGACCACGGCGTGCAGCTGGCCCGCCAGCGCCTGCTGCCCCATCTGCAGGCTGGCAATCGCCTGGTTGACGTCCCCTGGCCGCCGCTTCTCTGCAAACAGCAGGGTAGCAGGGACAGCAGCGGGCTTGAAAGCAATGCAATCAGCTGCAGGCTCGCATCGCCTGGTTGACATCCCCTGGCCGACGCTTTTCTGCAAGCCAAACATGGACACCCGAGGGCGTGGCAATCAGGTGGCTGGCCCCTGTAGCTTGCCGCAAATGTGCCGCAGCCCACAGCACAGACACCACACAGCACACAGCGTAGCGCACCCCACAGCACACAGCAGTGCAGCACAGCGCAGCGCAGAACGCAGCGCACAGCTCACCAATGTCGGCAAAGCACTGCTGCCCCACGTCTGGCTGGCGGATGGAAGGCACCCCCACCCGAGCTGCAAGACAGCAGGGGCGGACAAAAGGGTCAGATTGCGTGGCCTTGAGCAGCCCTTGCCCTCAGCTTTGGAGACAGCAAAGGGAGCCGGGCAGGCACTGCGTCACCTCAGCAGCAACACCAGCAGCGCATCAGCCAACGGCTCCTTGCAGGCGATGCACCTTCCAGAAGCCAAGTGCACATCCAACTGCACAGGCCAAGTGGAAACCGCACCCCACAACAAGGCGCACCTCGGTCAGGCAGGGCCCCGATGCCGAAGAAGGGGCCCAGCACGCTGCTGGCCTCAAAGCCGCGCCCATCCTGTGTGTAGGAAAAGCAGTGGGTCAAGCAGGAGGGAAAAAGCAACCAGCTGGGCCAGTGCAGGGCATGCAGATGGCATTCTGGCAAGCCACCAGATCCGCCAACAACTGTGCAACCATGCATTTCACCCCAACACCCGCCCTGCACCACCCCACCTGCCACTGCGGCAGCCAGGCCGGCAGCTGCGTCAGCGCCACCGCCAGCGGCTTGCAGGCTGCCATGCGCTGCAGGATGCCCAGCGGTGCAGAGTAGTCTCCAAGCAGCGACACGCCGGCGGCCCGCTGCATCAGCTGGTTGACTGCAGGCAAATAGGAAGAAGTCAATGCGATGGAGTGGAGACAGGCACAGGTTTGCCGCCATCCATCACTGAATCAGCGGAAGCTTGCTCCATGTGCCCTCTCATTCCCAACGCCAGTTCCCGAATATTTGCAAGCCACACCCCGCGTTTCAGCTCACCAATCGGCGCCAGCAGGTCCGGCAGACCCTCGTCCGCGAATCGCACAGCGAAATCCTCCAGAAATCCGGGCGGCATGGGCACCGCGCCGCCCGGCGCTGCGGCGCTGCCGCTGCCGCTGGGGCTGGGGCCAGCCAGCCCCAGGGAAGAGGAGGAGGCGGCGGCATCCAGGCTGTCCAGCAGCTGCAGGGCGCCGCGCTGGGCGGCCTCGGGCGGCTGCAGGGCAAGGGTTGGTGGAAATGGGTGGGCGCATTGGTGAGTTGAGAGGGTGCGCTGGTGCTTAGAAGGGTGCATTGGTGTGCTGTTTTGGAAGCGTGGGAAAGGCAGCGGCGATGGGCAGCCGCTTCGTTGGCGTGCGGCAGTGCACGCGGAAAGCGCAACACCGGTTTGTGCTGCCGAATAAACACAAGCTGGTCGCACCTGCGGGAACATTTCCAGGGTGAGCATGAGGCCGACGTAGGACACAGCCAGCTGGCGGCACAGGGCCAGCGCCTCGCCCAGCGCCGCCTGCTGCGCCGCCTCCTTGAGCAAGCCGAGCGAGCGCGACTCGGCTGCAGCCAAGGAGGGGTGGGCGACGAGGAGCGGGCTTGCAAAGGGATGCAGCCTGTGCACACATACGGCAAGCAGGCTCCTTGAGCATGCCGAGCGAACGCGACTCGGCTGATTCAGAGGAGCGGGGACCTTGTTCGGCAGGGTGAGTGAGCGTGACTCGGCCGCATTGAGCGGCGGGGGTTTGATTGGGCAATGGCCTGCAGCAGACACTGAAGCGTGCACTTTCTGAAACTAGCTCTGAGAAGCACAGCGAACAGCGCACCTGCCGCGCGCGCGTACACGCCCACAAGGTAGTGCACTGGCCACTGGGGGTAGCTGGGCGGTGGCTCGCTGCACCAGTGTTGGGTGGGGTCAGGGCGCAAACTAGGTCACAGAGCAGGCAAGAGCATGGACGCGCATGAATGCAGTTAATGCGATTCAACATGAGAGTGTTGCAAAAGCAACATTGATACAGCAGCAGGCCGGCCATGCAGGCAGTCTGCCACATTTTAGGATGCCAGCGCACCATCCACAATACAAGAAGCCATCCACGCCCAACCCAGGGCTGCAGGCAGCAGCGGGAGCCACCTGAGGCGCGCCATCAGCGCCCGCTCAGCGTTCTCTTTGTTCAGCAGCGGCGGGCCCTCGCCGCCAGCCTCGGCATGCAGCTCCTGTGGGCACCATGGGGATGGCATGTGACATGGCTTGGCAAGGCAGGGCATCATGCATCATGGCATGTTTCTTCAGCAGCGGCGGGCCAACGTCATTCCGGCCTGGGCATGCAGCTCCTGTGGCGCCGCCTGGAGCGGAGCCATGCACGGCGGCATAGGCGTCGCACTGTGCAGCCATGACGCAACCAGCAGCTGCACAGCCAACGTGCCAACACGAAGCGTCGATGTACAACCAGTCGCTCAGGTGAAGCGCACCTTCGCCAGCGCAGCCAGGTGCACCACCGGCGGCTGGGCGGCGGCATCTGCGCTGCTGCCATCCAGCGTCACCGCCAGCACCTTGCGCAGCGCAGAGTCCACATACTTGGCAAAAGCCGCCATCTGTGGGAGAGGGCAGGCGAGTGTCGAGTCCTAAGGCGGCGGCGGCCGAGGCTGGCGGTGGTGGCGAGCAGGCTGCTGGGCCCTACAGCCTCCTGGAAACTTGCAGATTGGAAGATCGGGCACCGGTCACTCGCCTGGATCGACCAATGGCGCCCCAAAGCTGAGCGCTGAGGGGGCTTAAGAGCGCGAGCGCCGCGTGGGAGCGCTCAGCAACGTCCGATCGATATCTGAAACTGTGCTTAACAGCAGCCGATAGCAGGATATGCGCGCGTGCCCCCAAAGAAGGCTTCGCCGAGTGGGCAACGCCCTACACGGCGCCTCGTAGCACTGCAGCGCTGCAGCAACGACGCACAAAACGATCGGACATCGGCTGCGCGTTCACTGGCCCCCAGGGCATAGCGGCGGCCAGCATGGGTGGCGGCCCAGCGGCCAGCGGCCGCCATCGACCGACACACCCGATGTGCGAGCAATTGTGAAGACAGCAGCTGCTCCTGCAGTCATCAGGCTGACAGTATCTGATCAGCAGGTTGAAACATTGACCTTGACATCCCAACGGCAGTGCCGCTAGCGTGGACCCTGCGGCTCTTCATGCCGGGCCCTCGCTGTCCGCCCCTTTGCGTCCTCGGACTGGACTGGGCAACGCGGCCCAGTCCATCGTGTGATCCCACGTCATTCAGCAACCTTGCGAAGCAAGCATCCGAGTTTGCCGCACAGTTCAGCAGTGCCGAAGGAGGCCACAAATCCACGTCGGGCCCGCCCTGGCGGCAGCAGCGGTCGCGCAGCGGCCGCGGCATTCCTCGCAGAGCGGTGCCTGACGACAATCGCAGGAACTGAACTTTAAAAGCAATCTTGCAGTCACCTAGACTCTCAAAGTGCTCTCAGGCGCCCGAGCCCACGTCAAGCTGAGTGCAGGATGAGGCGCGCCGCCCTCCGAGAGCCGCACTCAGCTTGACCGAGGCGGGGCGGTGGCGCCGGCGGGCGGCGCTGGGCCGGGCGGCAGCGTCCAGCTAATGCCCACAACCCTCATGCCGCATCAAACTGGGCTGGGAGGTCAGGCAGCCCTCCATTTGGCCGCTGCGGGTCCCATCTTCCAGCGTGGCGAAGTTGGATCACCCATCAACACACGCTGCCGTGCACCCGCCGATTGAGCGCGCACCAATTGCCACTGCGCCTTGGGCTCGAAGACACCACACAGCGCGCTCGGCCACACACTCCCACGCCCTAGCCTCTCGGCGCAGCTGCATTGCGGCTCATAGGCGCGTGCATCTCTGATACAGAAGTGTCGAGCATCGATCGCGGCGGTGCGTTCGCTTTGTCGCGCCCGCCGCGCCCTGCCCGCCTCCCTGCGCAGCCTGGGGAGGCCCATGTCCGTGTGAAACACGGGGCAAAACCTCCAAGCTTTGTGAATGATCCAGCAGCCGCGCCCACTGGCGCTGCAGTGCACAAACCCTCGCCGCCGCCGCTGCCGGCCGGCACTCCGCCACTTGCCCCTGCACTACTGGAACGCGTGCTTCAACACTCTCTGTATGCAGGGCATCGCAGTGCTATAGCCCCATCAGCCATGGCAGCATCTGCGGCCTGTCAGCAACGGCAGCTGGGCGCGACGCTCGGCCGGCAGGCGGCCGCCGCGCCGCTGCTGCCGCCTCGGCGGCGCCGCCAGCAGCGGCGCCGAGGTGCGGCAGTGCGTGCAGTTGCAGATCCAAACGAGCTGCTGCAGCTGGCCTCCAGCACCGCTGGCAGCCTGCAGACCGTGGCAGCAGACCTGGCGGCGGTGCTGCCGGCTGGCGTTGCTGAGCCGGTGGTGGCAGCGGCCAGCACGCTTGCCTCAGGTGGGCAGGCAGGGCCTGTGGATGCAGGGGTTGAACCGCACAATTATTAGATGGCACGATTGCAGGGCTGTGTTGTTCGCGTCTTGAAAATGCTCGCCTGTATTGAGGCAGCCTATGCTGGCTTCCTATAGGCGGGACAGGCATGCTGGCTGGCAGCAGCCGCGCATGTGCAACCAGCGCCATCCAGCGGCGCTGCCCTGCTGTCACTATGTGCAGCTGTGGCAGACGTGGTGGCACGAACACACCACTTGCTGTACAATGACATACTTTTGCCTGCTTGCCACTTGTGCCGCAGATGTGGCGGATGTGGTGGCGCTGCAGCCGACGGTTGCGGGCGTGGGCCGCTTGGGCGCCATCTATTACGCCTTCTTCACCCGCCCCTCCCCCTTCATCGGTGCGCCCCTGCTGTTCTGCTGGGTTCGCTGCTTGGGTGCGCTGTGTTCGCATGCTCCTGCCGTGCCCAGCTCAGTTAGCAACTTGGTTGTACCCAGTTGCACAGCACAGCAGGCAGCTACAGACACAGGTGGGATAGCTTGATGGCTCTGGCTGCAAGCCTGCTCGACTAGCACGCATCTCGACATGCCTCAGCATACGTCAGCAGGAGCCTGCATGCACAGCCTGACCCAGCATGCTCAGGATGCCCTGCTATACGCCCTGTGTTCCAACCTGCAGGCCTGCTGGACTATTACGTGACCGGCCCGCTGGCGCGCCTGCTGCAGCGGCGCTTCACCGAGACAGACTTCACGCTGCGCGAGCGCCTGGGCGGCGGCAACTACGGCCAGGGTGGGTGGCTGTGCATTTCATGTGTGTGGTTGTGGTTGGTTTGTACACTGAGTCAAGAGGTTGCCAGATATAGCCACGGGCGGCGGCAACTACGGCCAGGGTGAGTTGTCATGCGTGTGTTTGCTTGCATTTTGGGTTGCTAGGCTGCACGACTTTGTCGCGGGCGGCGGCAACTATGGCCACAGTGGGTGGATGGCTGGCTGCAGGGCTGTGCCGGGAGTGGCAACCAACAGCCGGGATGCGGCCGTTTGCTGCACTGGACCGTGGCAGGATGGAAGCCAATGCATGCTACTGGACTGTGGGCCGGCACCTTCCAGTGGTGCAACATCCGCACCAGCATGCCGAACAACAACCTCCCATACCGCCACCATGCAGTGTTTGAGGGGCTGCTCAACTCAAAGGGCCTGCCGGACCCCACCACCCGCGAGCTGACCCCTGAACAGAAGAGGCGACGGTGAGTGTATCTGGGAGCGGCTTTCCTGCCTTCGGCCGCTGTGACAGTAGTAGTAGTAGAAGAAGCGGCGAAAAGCGTGTTGAGGGTGCAAGGGCATGCATGAGCATCAGTCGTGGCGCCATTGTAGGCCACGCCCACTCGTTGCACTGTGACCTTCTTAAGCGCTGCAGTCAGCACGCGTTGCACCCGCTTTCAGTCCATTCTGGCCTCAGTCTGACGTCTTCTCACTTGCTCACCCAATCCACCGCAGTGTGATCCTAAAGAAGGCCAACATGGACGCCCAGGGCATCCGCACCAACTTCCTCAAAACAGGTGTGCGCGCCTGCTAAAGCTGCCCAGGAAGCTGGGGAGTTTGAGCCAATGCGCAGCCTGCAGATTGTGCAGGGCAGCGTGGGGCTGCCAGCACAGCCTGGCCGCCCACATCCCCGTCTCCCTCGCTTGCACTTCCTGCGTTGCTGCGTTCCTGCTGTTATTGTACATCTCTCCACACCCTCGCTTACCATCCCATGCTGCAGGCACGATAGCGCGCGGCGCGGCAGAGACGGGCGCGGTGGAGGCTTACATGTGCTCACGCCTCATGCGCCACCCGCTGGTGAGCTGGGTGGGGGATTATGCTGCTCATCATTTGCCCGACCGCAGTCCCTTTGGCTGCAGTTGCCTGCCAAGGACTGGGCTGGTCCAGGCATCCCCAGCCCAGCCACGCCTGACAGCCCTCAGGTGGCGGCAAGCAAAGCCCTACCTCACAGCCCCTTGTACAACCCTGCTCCCGGTTCAGGTGAAGCCCATGGTGGCCGACTTCCTGGGATACTTCCGGGCCAGCGGCACCCAAGGCGGCATCACCAGCGGCAGCCAGTGGCTGGTGAGGCAGCTTAGGATGGTCAGGGCTGGGGGAATGGCTGGGAAGGATTGCTGCCGGTTGGGTCAGCTGGTCTTGCTGCTGTTTGGGACAGGTTGGGAGGGTCTGTGCTGGCGGGCCTTGCTGCATCATGGCAGGCCCTGCCCGCCACAGCTGATGCTGGAGCACCAGGGTGCCGCACTTGCTGCTGTGCCGTCACCCGCGGTGCGACATTTGCTGCTGTGCTGACCACTGCTTGATGTACAACCGCAGGTGTGGAAGTTTGAGAGCGACTCAACGCTGGGAGACGCGTGCGACGGGCAGCTGGGCCCCTTCCCGGTGAGTGCCCTGCTGCAACAGTACTTGTTGGGCTGATTAGCTGTAGTGCCGCCGCTGCCAGCACTGAGGCGCCCCGCTGCCTTGCATGCTGGTTTGAAGCTGCATCATGGAATGCTTACCAGCTGCTGCACACCAACTGGCACACCGCAGGACTGCCTGGCGGACATCATGCTGGGGATCATCATTTGTTTAAGCGTGTTTGCCAACTGCTCTGTCCAACGAAACCTGGTGCAGGACTGCCTGGCGGACATCATGCTGGGGGAGCGGCGGGCGGCGGCCATGGACGAGCAGAAGCGATCGCTGGCCACCATCAAGGCCGTGATGCGCAAGCTGTTTGTGGGTGAGTGAATGTGATGCTAGTAGTTTACTCGGTGGCTGAGCTGCTGCTGGCCACTACTGACACCATCACAGTAGTTTGGACTCCTTGTGGGCTAGAGCGGCAGAGCCTACTTGCGCACCCCAGACCACCTCAGGCCACCCCAGGCCACCCCAGGCCACCCCTAACCCTGTCCCTCTCGTCCTTTTCCAGCGCTGGACCGGCTGCACTCCCTGGGCATCGTGCACCGCGACGTCAAGCCCGAGAACATTCTGATCACTGTGGATGGCCAGGCGCGTTTCTGCTGCCGCTGGGCACACTGCCTGTTGGCTGTCCTGGTCACTGCCGAACAGCGCTGGGACATCCACTCCCGCCGGGGGCTGCGAATTTTGAGACAGCCCATCCTGCTTGCCCTCCTCTTGCAGGTCAAGGTGATTGACTTTGGCGCGGCGTGCGACTTGTCCACCGGCATCAACTTCAACCCCGAGTATGGCATGCTGGACCCGCGCTACTCGGGTGAGCTGCGCGTCTAGCTCGGCATTAGTGTGCAGCACAAGCGCTAGGGCGCGGCCGGCGCTTGCCATGCACCATGCATGAGCACCCCCGCATGCGTTCTCCCCTCATTTGCACCTTCCATCTTCCCTCCCTTGCCCACCGCAGCCCCCGAGGAGCTGGTGATGCCCAAGAACTTCCCGCGCGCGCCGCCGCCGCTGCTGGCCGCCGCGCTGGCGCCGCTGGCCTGGGCCTGGGGCTGCCCCGACCTCTTCGACTCGTACTCGGCGGGGGTGATCCTCATGCAGGTCAGTGCAGAGCAATGCTGTGTATTTGCTGTGTGCTTTGGTGCACTGGCGGCTACAAGGGAGGCTAAAGGCGTGCGGTGCCCCACAAGAAAGCGGCATTCCATCTGGGACATGAAGTCGTTGCGGATGGTATTTACGCCGGCCGCCTGGCGTTCATTTCACCGCGCCCCAATGTCCCCTGCCACCTCCCTGCCCGCAGCTGTCGGTGCCGCAGCTAAGGCCAGCGGTGGCGCAGCGCAACTTCAATGCGGAGCTGTCGCAGTGCGACTACGACCTCAACCGCTGGCGGCAGTGAGTAGCTGGGGGCTGGTGGGTTGTTTCCGTGCCATGGCAGGTGCAATGTGTTCAGCCTGTCGTCGGGCTTGCTTGGCCATTGCATATCCTGCGCTCCCAGCCCTGGGTCGGCCGGTGGCTTCTCTGGCATCCTGCCAGTTTGGTGACCTCAGCTGCTTTTATTGGTCGTCGATCGCAGGTCCTCGGCGCGCGCCCGCCAAATGGACTTTTCGCTGCTGGATGCCAACGGCGGCCAGGGTGAGCCTTTTAGACTGTACGGTCTGAACAACTGGGCTGGACACACTGGCAGGGCTGCTGCCTGCCACTTAGTGCTCTTGTGCTGAGCACTGCCTGGCTAGTTTCCAGCTGCATCTCATGCTGCTTGCAAACTGCCCACTCAAATCCCACCCGCACAGCTGCACTGCCCTGACCCTACCTTTCTGCACACCCTTTCTTGTTGCACAGGCTGGGACTTGGCTGTCAAGCTGCTGCGTGCCAAGAACAGCCTCAACCGCGGCCGGCTGTCGGCCTCCGGGGCGCTGCGCCACCCCTTCCTGCTGCTGCCTGCATAGGAGTGGCAGTTGCGCTGCTACGTAGTGCTGACCGCTGCTGGCAAGCGAGAGCAAGCGCAGTGCTTTCATGCCATTGCATTGATGGTGTTGAACACCCTCGGGCTCTTGCGGCCTGGCCCCTTACCGCTATTCTTTCTCTTTCATCGCCATCGTTTCATCATTGCGCATTTGTTATCCATGAGAGCTAGTGCCACCATTGTAACAGCAGAGAGGAGGCGGCAGAGAATTGCAGGCAGGGCTGCACCTTACACATTGATCCATACACACACAGTAGAACAGAGGGGTTGCTTCTGTCAGGCTGCATCGCTGTCAAGCACACCCCTGCTGTTGCGCCCGCGCCTCGCACGCCGCCTGCGTGCCCCAGTGCGCCAGCAGTGCCTGTGCCTGCAGGTCCGCAGCAGCCTCCGCCTCTAGCAGCCGCCGCTCTGCCTCTGGCACACCCTCTGCTGCCGCCAGTTGCAGCTTGAGCTGCCGCTGCTGCTCGAGCGCCTCGAGTGCCGCTGCCACCTGCGCCTGCACTGCTGCACACCGAGCGGTTGGCTCCGCAGGTGGCCGCACCCCGTAGCTGAGCGGCAGCTGGTCGGCACATGGTGGCGCCGACTCCTGCATGGAGTGCAAGGGCACCACATCAGACCAAATGCGTCGATCAAAAAGCTGTGTGGGCCTCAGCAGCAGCAGTGCCGACAACATGCACACTTTTCAGCAGAGGCAGGCATCCACGCATGGGATGCCAACACCTTTCCAAGCTCACCGGGGGCGCCGCGGGTCCCAGCAGCAGGCGCTCTGCCGCCAGTACCGCCGTGCTCTGCACCAGCAGCGCACCCCAGTTCACCAGCTGCTGTGTGCGCCGCGCCTCCAGCTCAGCGCTGTCCAGCTCAGCACCACTGACTGCTGCAGGGCGAGCTGTGCCCACCGCCCGTGACGTGGCAGGGCCGCTGTCAGCAGCGGGACAAGCTGTGCTCGCAGCTCTTGAGGTGACAGAACGTGCCGGTGGCTGCTGCGCCGCTGCAGAGGCTGCCGGGCGGGCTGATTGCAGGGATGCCGCGCTTGCTGTGGTGCCGCTGCCTGCCAGTTTGCCGAGCGGCAGTGCAGGCACGCGGCTGGCAGTAGGAGCTGCCTCTGCCGCTGTGCCTGGGCGGCTGCTGGGCTTGGCTGGCAGGCCTGGCCTGGCTATAGTGGCTGCTGATGCTACAGTGCTGCCCACACCGCTGCTGTGCTGCTGTGCACGCGGCAGCTTGCGCGGCGACCATTTGCTGCCGCCACCCCCGCCGCTGCCCTTCAGGCTGCTGCTGCTGCACTCCACCTGCAGTGCTGGCTGCTGGTGCTGCTGCTGAGAGGGCTGCTCCGCACACTGCCGGGCTGCGGCTGCGGCTGCAGCAGGGGGTTCAGCTGCCGCAGCATCCTTGGTCGGAGCAGCGCTGCTGATGCTGCGACGGCCCTCCTTGCTGCCGCTCACACTGCCGCCAGTGCTACCACTGCTGGCGGCCGGGTGCAGCGTGGGCTGGGAGCCCGCCTGCGAGCCCTGGCTGCTGCGCCCTGGCGCGTGGGCAGGCCGCTGCGTGTGGGTGGCAGCGCTGGTGGTTCCAGGGTTCCAGCTGCTGGGAGCGGCGTCGCCCGTGAGCCTGCAAGAGCGTGAGGGAGAGGGAGAGGAGCAGGCAGCCAGTGTTGAGCTGGGCAGCTTGTGTGCAAACGGGCAGTGTAGAGCCTGCTGAACAAGCAATCACTGTTATGGACGCATAGGCCCGCCGCTTACTTGCTGGCTGCGGCCAGCTTGGCGGCGCGGAGCTGTGCGGCGCGCTCCTCGCGCTCCCGCTCCCGCTCGGCCTTGCGCTGCTGGGCATACGCTGCCTGTGCGCAGGAAGGGCGGCATCATGCTGTGGGTGCTGCTGCATTTTGAGCCGTTGTAGGAGAGCATGCATCGAGCACCAGCTGGGACGTCCCAGCGCACCAGCTCCTCCTTGGTGAGCGCCTTGGCGGCACCCGCAGGGTTGGCGGCGGCGAGCGGTCGGGTGGGCGGCGGCGCCGCGGCCCCTGGGCGGGCCGTCTCCAGCGCGGCGGCGCGCCTCCTGGCTGGCGCTCCACTCATGTGCAGTGCGTCGGCGGGGCCAGGGAGGGCAGAGGGGTGGGGAACAGGGAGCTGGCGCCAGCTGCCAGCAGGCTGCGGCGGGGTGCTGCACGGCTCGGGCCGTGGGACGATCGTGAGCAGGGAGTGAGGCAGCGGGGTCCAGAGGGCAGCAGACACCCCCTGCCGCGCATTTGCTTCCATGCCGAGCGCTCGCGGCTGGACTGCAGGGCCCAGCCACCCCCACGCCGCATCGTGTACCCCGCCAGCTACCCCAATCCGCGCTCGGTCGCCCCGGCACTTGAACAGGCACCAGTTGGACCCACGGCGCCTCCCCGGTGCCCCGGCGCCCCGGCTTGCAGGCTGCCAGCGCTCATGGCGGCTCACCCGCACTCCTGAGCCATGAGCCTGCGGCACCCGAGGCCCGGGATGGCCTCCGTGTACCGCGACCCCCAGCTGGGCTTTGTGGGCGTGGGCGCCGCGCCAGCCGACAGGTGGGAGCATGCAGGATGCACCGGGAATCTGACGATGGTGCCGCAGGGCCCCTGCCCTAAACCGCCGGCCCGCCGCCGCCGCTCGCCGCCTAACAACGCCGCGCTCCCTCTTGCCGACGCTTGCCGCGTGCTCTGCCCTGCTGCAGGACGCAGCACGATGGTTGGCAGTCACATGGGGCGCCCGACCTGGGCTATGCCGCCTACAGCCTGGGCGATGGCCTGGCAGCAGCGCCGCCTCCACGCCGCGCACCGGTGGCGGCGGCACCAGCCCAGCACGCTGCCAGCGATGTGGTGCCGCCCTGCGTGCGGACCGACATACTTCGGGAGATCGATGGATTTGTGATGTCGCTGCCGCTGGGCACCAGCCCAGGTGTGCGGTCGGCCGAAGCAAGGGGCCATGGCGCCGGTCACCCTGCCGTTGCTTTTTGTGCCGGAATTGCAACTGGGACGTGTTGCGCGCGCAAGATGCACTGCTGCAGCCCTGCCGGGTTCAATCTGCATATCAAAAACAGGTCGATGTCACATGCTTTATGACACCCTCGCAGGCGATGCTGAGATTGAGGAAGCAGTGGCCAGCCGGCTGTATCGCGCTGAGCTGGCACGCGCTGAGGCTCAGGCCAAGCTGGGCGAGTGGTAAGCTTGCACGGCAGGGCCTGACCGCATTCACAACCGGCTGCATGCATGCACGCGCTGCAAAGCTGCTGCAGATTTGCTGGGTGCGCTCCAGGTCTGCTGTCCGGCGTGCCATCAGTTTCTCCCGGTGGCCTGAAGTTGCAAGCGCTTCCCGGCTGCCCTGCAGGTCGCGGGTGGCCATGGAGCTCAAAGGTGTGGTTGAGGCCCAGCAGACAGTGATGCAGCAGCAGGGGCCCACGCAGCAGCAGCGGGTGGGGGGAGCAGGGCGGGCGCCAGGCGCTGAATCTGCCAACTCCGCCGCCTCGGCCCGGCCGCACATTGCGCAGCTGCAGCGGCTGGTGCAGGACATGCGAGCGGAGCTGCGGCAGCCGCCCGCTGTGCCTGGCATGTCAGCCCAGCCTGCGGAGCCTGCAGCTGGGTGGCACTCTGGCAGCTGGGATGAACAGCAGCCCGACCGGCAGCAGCAGGGGGAGCAGCAGGCGCAGGTGGCTTCTCTTGCTGAGGAGCTGGCCAGCACGCGGGCGCAGGTACAGCAGCTGCAGGAGACACACGACTCCCTGGTTGCCCAGCAGGTAGGGGGATCCAGGGGGATTTGGCTTGGTCAGGCTGTGCTGGAGCGGTCCTGTTTGATGGCTGCTGTGTATTTTGCGGCTGCCTGCCCCGTGGCGCCCCTTGTGGTGCATGATGCGCCTTGACCTGTTTCGGCTGCTGTCACTGCGTTGCAGGCAGTGCAACAGGACAGCAGCGTGGAGGCAAGGGCGCTGCAGATGCAGCTGGAGCACGCACGCAGGTGGGTGGTGTGGTGTGGCTGGCCCGGGGCGGTGTTGGCCCGTGGCATTGGCAGGCTGTGCACATTGCTCATGCATGCCCTTTTATGCACACAAAGCTGTGAACCACTGACCCACCTACTAATCGTCATCTTGTCTCACTCCAACTAGCAGGGAGGTTGAGACTGCTCGGACGGAGAGAGAGCGGCTGCGGCGAGCGCTGATTGACGCTGAGATTGAGCTGCAGCGGAAGAGCAACGATGCGGCTGCTGCAGCGCAGCAGGCGGCAGTTGCTCAAGCGGCCCAGTCCTCAGCTGCACAGGCCGCTGCAGCACAGCGAGAGCAGCAGCTGGCGGCTGCAGCTGCAGAGCTTGCAGCTGCTCAGGCAGATGCCGCCAGCCTACGGCAGCAGCTGAGTGCCGCGCGCGCTGCAGCAGAGGAAGCTGCAGCAGCTTCCGATGCTCGGCAGCGAGAGCTGCAAGCAGCTGCACACAGCGCATCAGCTGCTGCTGCTGCAGCTGAGGCCTCGGCCACTGCACACCGGCAGCAGCGAGAAGCCACCGATGCACTGGTCGCTCAGCTGCAGTCTCAAGTGGCACAGCTGCAAGCGGCTGCAGCAAACAGCAATGCCACCTCAGCTGCTGAGGTGACGCTGCTGCAGCAGCAGCTGTCTGCCGTGGCGCAGCGCGAGCAGGTGCAGCAGGATGAGCTGCGGCAGGCGTGGGAGCAGCTTGCCACCATCAAGCGGGCGCACGGCGACGCTGTGGCGGCGGCTCGCTCCAGCCAGAAGCAGCTGGCGCAGGCGCAGGTCGGTGAATTGTATTATTGTCAAAGGCATGGCTTTGTGTGTTGATGGCTCGCAGACCAGCATTGCATCTGCCGACATTCGTCATGTTTGCTCTGCGACTTCTGTTTGCACTTGGCTGTGCAGGAGGAGCTGGAGGCGGCCCGCTCTGCTCTGAGCGAAGCCCAAGCTGTGGCAGGGCTGCAGGACGTGGCTGCCCCTGCCACACTGGCAGCCAAGGACGCTGAAATTAGGTGAGGATGGTAGTTCCAGCTGCCGGCTGTGCAGCTGAGAATGCACGTGACATGGCCGCAGGTCAGCATGCTTGCTGCCTGCCTGAGGCCCCCCACCTCCCTGCATTACATGCGCGGTTGTGCAAGCGGATGCTCACCGCCGCTGTGCTTCAGCTGCTGACCCAATGTTTCACTCGATCTCATGATTTGCAGTGCCCTCAAGGCTGTGCTCGACCGTGTTACGGCAGCTGCTCAGGCCAAGGATGCGCAGGTTGAGGCGGCTCGCGCAGAGGCAGCTGCTGCCGCAGCTGCACGTGATGCTGCGGAGGCCAGGCTGGCGGGTTGGCAGGAGCGTGTTGCAGCAGCTGATGCACAGGCGGCGGCCCTGGCAGTGGCGCAGCGCGAGGCCGAGGCGGCTCACCACAACCTGCTGCAGCTGCAGCTTGCGGGTGCAGCTGATGCGCAAAGGTGGGAGGAGCAGCTGCTGTCTCAGCGGCAGGTGGCAGAGGATGCCAGGCGAGCAGCAGACGAGGAGCGGCGTGCAGCTGCAGCTGCCGCGGGCCAGCAGCAGGCGCTGCAAGCCGAGGTGGCTCAGCTGCGCCAGCTGGTTTCGGCAAAGGACCAGCAGATCGGGGCGCTGAGCAGCGCCGCCAACAGCCGGCCTTCAAGCGCTGGCAGCGGTCGGATGTCGCCCCGCCAGGCGCAGCGAGTGCAGGCGCAGGTGCGAAGGCTGGGTGGGTTGTTTGGAGAAGCTGGGGGTAAAGTGCTGCACACTTGGAGCGTTCCTGGACCAGTCAAAGCAGCTGGTCTAGCTTGCTGCCGTGCATAGCTCCAGATGTCTTTGATCTTCCCCCGCTCTTCTGCAGGTGGAGGAGCTGCTCGGCAAGGTGGCGGGCTTGAAAGAGGCTCTGGCAGCCCGAGATGCTGCTGCAGCGGCAGCCGCTGCCGCCGCTGCCGAGGCTGAGCAGCGACGGCTGCGGCTGGAGGCGGCGCTGGAGGCAGCCCAGTCTCAGGCCAACCAGGCTGAGTGCCGCGCCACCGACACCGCCGCGCTGGCAGAGGAGTGGAAGCAGCAGGCTGCGGTGCTGCGCCAGCAGCTGGCAGCAGCGAGCTCGGATGCTCAGTCCACCAAGCGGGAGCTGGCAGCGGCACGGGAGGAGGTGCAGGCAGCTAAGCAGGAGCTAGCAGCAGGCAGCAAGGCGGCAGCTGTGTCACCAGAGGGAAGCAGCAGCAGCGGGCTGATCCCTGCCGTCATGGCGCAGGGGGAGGGCGGCGCAGTGGCAGCACCTACAGATGCACCTGAGCAGCGGGCAGAGCAGGCGCAGCGGGACGCAGCTGCCGAGGTTGCTGCGCTGCAACAGCGCTGCGAGGCGCTCGCTGCCGAGGCGGATGCCCTGCGTGGCGAGGCAGCCGCTGCTGACAAAGCTCACGCCAGCCAGCTGGATGGACTTGAGAAGCAGCTGCTGGCGCTGGAGCAGCACCATCAGGAGCTGCAGGCAGCATTGCGGCAGGAGCACCAGCAGGCCATCCTGGCCCTGCAGGTGGAGCACAGCACGGCACTGGAGGCAGCACATGAACGGCATGAAGAGGAGCTGCGGCTTTCACTGGCGCAGCAGGCTGCCAGTGTAGAGGCAGCACAGGCGGCAATCGCTGCCGCAGCAGCTGGCGCCGCCGCAGCAGCTGCCCTGGATGGTGCGGAGCCGCTGGGGCGCAGCCGCAGCCTTGGCGCTGGTGACCGCACTCCCTCGCCTCTGCAGCGGCGGTTCCAGCAGAAGCTGCGGCAGGTGTGCACCGGTTGTGGCTTTGATTGTGGCGTGGTGGGGACTGCCTGTAGAACATTGCCTGACAATGAGCCATGCCAGCACGCAGTCCAATGTGCAAGACACGCATGCTCCGCTTCGCCCCATCCCGGCCTTGCTACCTGCCTCAGCGAACATTCTGTCTGCACCTGGCGCCCACCCATCCCTTGTGCAGGTCCAGGCGGAGTATGAGGAGGAGCTGGCGGCCCTTCGGCAGCAGCACGAGGCAGCCCTGGCTGACGAGCGGCGCCGCGCAGAGGACGCGGCTCAGGCAGCGCTGGAGGGCCACTGGGCGGAGCTGGAGGCCCTGGCCGCCAAGCATGAGCAGCAGGTGGGTTTGGGAGGTGTGCAAGGGTCACATCCTAGCTTGGGATGCTGGTGCGGTGTGGCAAGTTGATCGTCATGGTTAGGTCTGATGCTCACCTGTCCGCTCTCTTCCTCATGCTCGCCTCTCAGCTGGCGGAGCAGCGGCATGCTGCGCAGGAGGAGGCGGAGGCGCGTGAGCTGGCGCACCTCGCAGAACTGGAAGCTGCGCAAGATGGGGTGCTAGAGGTGGGCGCTGCCTGCTCACATTGCCCTTGGGCGACGGCGGTTCATGCTTATGACACAGCTTTCTGAGGGCCTGTCACCTGACTTCCCACTATCTGGCTTGACCAGGTTGACCATTCCGCTGAACACATCCCATGCAGCTGGATGGTGACTCGCTGTCGGCGCAGCTGTCGGCGCTGGAGGCTCGGCGTGCGCAGCATGAGGCGGAGGCCCTGGCGCTCAGGTGGGCCTGCAGCTCGACCGGATGCTTTGGCTGCTCTGTACACGCGCAATGCAGCAGGCAGGATGCATTGGGCTCACGCGTTCCAGCTTGGCGCTGCCTGTTAAAGCCCCTTTCTCATCTGTCCTGCCTGCACGCCATGCATTCACCCCCGCAGGGCAACGCTGGAGGAGCAGCAGGCTGAGCATGAGCTCCAGCTGGCGGCCGTCATGGCCAAGCAGTCCCTGCTGCTGGAGGCACAAGAGGCAGAGGCGACTGCAGCAGCGCGCCAGGTGGAGGCGACTGAGGCACAGCGTAGCCTGCAGCAGGCGCGGGATGCCGGGGCGCCTGCCGCCTCGCCCTCGCCCCACAAGGAGCGCCTGCTGCGGCACTTGGAGGAGCAGCATGCAGCAGACGTGTCGCGGGTGCTGACCAGCGCCATTTTCGCTGCGGTGCTGGCACAGCAGGAGCAGCAAGAGGGCAGGGCAGCTGGTGCACTGCTGCAGGGCCAGCGGGTGCTGTCGCCCGGGCCCGAGCTGCACCTGCCTCCAGGAGAGCACTGGCTGCACGACATCAGCGGGGCCAGCACAGCACGCACAGCACGCACGCCGCACCCATTGGGCAGTGCTGGAGCGCTGCCTCGCAGCAGCTCCGGCAGCCGCGGCTGCCGCATCACAGCAGCAGCAGAGGCGAGCGGCAGCCCCACTCGCTCGGCTCGCCGCCGCCTGCTGGCAGAGGTGGGCGCGGCTGCCGCTGCAGGCGCAGCTGTGGGCACTGCTGTTGCAGCGGCTCGCGATGCCCCTGCTGCCACGCCAGCAGTTGGCCGTGGCGAGCTGAGCGTGGCAGCCGAGGCTGGTGGGTGGCCAGAGGACCCTGGCCTTGGGGCCTCCCGGGCAGCAGCAGCGGCAGCGGCGGCCGAGGCGGAAACTGCTGAGGTGGCGCGGCTCGAGGGCGAGCTTGAGGAGGCGGCGGCCGAGTGCGAGCGGTGCGTAGTAATGATCCGGCGGTTTGCTGTTTTGCACGAGTCTACAGTTGCATTGGCAGGGCGGCGACCTGCTGCATCATACATCCTTCCCCTGCCCCTATCAACCATGTCCTGCTCCCCTCCCCATTGCCCACAGGCGCGGCGAGGCGCTGCGCGAGTGCCAGGAGATGGTTGAGGAGCTGCAGGCCTTTGCTGAGGCCCAGAAGCGCGAGCTGGCAGAGGTGCGCTGCTGGCTGGAAGGGTCGCTTGGGGGATACAGGGGTAGGTGGGAACCTGTCTCTCGTGCTGCTGCTGCCATGCTTTTAACTGGACAGCCACCCACCGTCATCACACCTCCCGCCACAAATCCTCCTAGTCCTTGCACGCCCACCCTCGAATCTGTCAGGTGCACCGCGAGCTGGAGGAGAGTCACCGCTCCGGCCGCGATGGCCAGCTGCGCATGCGAGGGCTGGAGGAGCAGCTGCTAGCAGCGCAAGACGATTGCAGCAAGCTGAACAGCCAGGTGCGGGGCGTGGCTGTGTGGCAGGGCTGCAGAGTTTGCGAGCTGGGATGGGTGGGCAGGTGGGCTGGCCAGCGAACCTGCATGCAGTGCCCCTACAACTCGTTGCGTACCTGGCTCACCTGAAAAGTTGCTGCTCACTTCCCTCGCTGCCTGTTGCTTGCCCCTGGCCTTGCAGGTCAGCAAGCTGGAGCGCAAGTGCAGCGCATACAAGCAGGAGCTGGCCTCGCTGCAGTCCATGCACGACGCGCTGCAGAGCGAGCACACCGCAGGTGCGCTGGCACAGCCAACAAGGAGAGGGGTGGGAAGCAGCGGTCTTGGGGAGAGTTTTTATTTAGAGCTGCAGAGCTTGCGAGTAAACTGCATGGCGCAAGCGCTGCAATGCCATACGTCTTGTCCTGACGCAGCGCGGAATATCGGACCTCTGCTCCTCTGCCACAACCGCACTGCAGTGTGCGGCCAGCTGACGGCGGCGCAGCAGCAGCAGGAGGCGGCCATGGACCGCCTGCAGCGCTTGGCAGAGCGCCTGGCGCTGACGCAGCAGGAGAAGGTGGGCGGGATGGGCTGCTTCAAGGAGCTGTCAACAGCACACAATGGGCTGTTGCACATGCCGCTCTGCTTCGCTGCGCTGCACAGCATCCACCCAGCCCATTCTGCCAATTTATGCAATGCTAAGCGCCCAATCCTCTATCTTCATTGCAGGTGCGGGCTGAAGAGGAGCTGGCAGCGCTGCAGGCCCGCATGGAGCAGCTCAGGTGGGCAAGAAGAAACTGCAGCATGCAAACATGGCTGCGACTCGCTGTGAGCCTGCACCCCTCCTGTGCTCAGCCTCCTGCATGTCGCCATGCCTGCCGACGTGTGCTGCACTCCCATTGCTGTATGCTCCGCAGGGATGAGCAGTCGCACGAGGCGGAGGCGCTGTTGCATGAGCTGCTGCTGCAGCGCCTGCGCCAGTCGTCGGCCGGAGACAGCAACACTGCTAGCGGCGGCCGCGCGGCGGGCAGCGGACAAGAGGTGCGGCAGCCGGGCGGCAGCGGCACGGCAGGCGGCTCAGCAGAGGCCACGCTTGCTCTGGCTCTGCAGGCAGGCGGCCGGCATCACACCTCCCACCAACCGCAGCCGGGCAGCAGCAATGGCAGCGGCGGGCCCAGCGGCGGCACGCTGGTAGGGTCGGCAGAAGGTGCCCCCGCAGCAGCGGTGGTGCGGCAGGTGCACCGGGAAATTGAGCCGGCAGAGCAGCCACGGCAGCGGCGCCCCTCGACGCCAGCGGCAGCGCAGCCCGTGCACAGGGCGCAGCAGCGGCAGCAGCATGACGCTCTACAGCCTGCAGCACCCCGGGCTGCGGAGCTGCACCAGCCCCGCCTGCGACCGGTTGCGGCACCCCACCTGCCGCTGCCGCTGCAGCAACTGCAGGAGGCGGCGCTGAGCGGCGGCAGTGGCAACAACACGCCGCTCAGCGCACGCAGCGTGGAGAGCGCATGGTCGGACTCAGGTGGGCGGACAATGTAGTGGGTGGGATGCTGGCTTGCCAGCTGGCCCAGGCATGCAGGAAGCAGCCGTGTTTACGGAAGTGGCAGCTTTGTTCAGCAGTGCCCATCTGGCGCCCTTCGCAACCCTAGCTGCTGCCCTGTCACCTTGCAGTTGCGGAGCTGGCGCCCACGGCCCACAAGAAGAAGCGTGGTGCGCTGCACAAGCTGGGCAAGATGCTGCGCGGCACCAAGCCTGCAGGTGGTGCACTAGCCTACCAGCAGGCGCCGCCGCAGCGAGGCCGCCCCAACCCAGCAGCGCTGACAGCCCCTCTGGAACACAGCATGCGTGAGCAGGAGGCGGTGGCGCTGCAGGCGCAGCTGCTGCATGAGCAGGCAGCGGCAGGGCAGTGGCATGACCAGCAGGCGATGGAGCCGCAGCCAGCAGTGATGCCAGCTGCCATACGGCAGCCGGTGCAGCGCGGTGAGCAGCTGCAGTGGCAGCGCCAGGACCAGGCAGCGTTTGATGTGCGGCAACCACAGCATGCTGCACATGAACAGCAGCTAGGATGGCAGCATGGCGCCGCCTGGCCACAGCAGCAGCGTGAGCAGCAGGTGGCAGGCCTGCCGCGGTCGCCATTCCAGTCGCCCACACGTGGGCCGCTGCAGGAGGTGCCTGTGCCGCAGCAGGCGCGGCCGCCACGACCGAGCAGCGGGCTGTCCGAGTGCCCTGCCTCCCCTGAAGCAGGAGGCTGCCAATATTACTTCCCTGATGCAGCGGCGGCAGGGTATGCAGCTGGCATGGCAGAGCTGCAAGCCCAGGGGCTGGGGCCCGCACCTGGCGCTGGCGATGCGCCGCGTCAGGAGAGCTGGCAGCTGCGTCGCCTGCATGTGATGCACAGCAACGGCCTGTACAGCCCGTCGTAATGCGGGCCTGTGGAAAGCTGCATGCGTTCCGTAATTGACGCTTGTTTTGCGACCTTGACGCTGACACCGCTGCCACCATTGGCAGCCAATTTCTTTCTGTTTGCCCCAACAGCAGAGCACATTGACTCGCAAAGACACTTGTAAATATCACTGGGCAGGCTTGCATACAGTGAGGGAGCTGATGTAGGCAAAGACGCAGCGTGAGAGGGCAGGGAAGTGCGCCTTCTGCCACCCTATATTGCCGTGATCCACGTCTCGTCATCCCGTGCCGTCAACATGCCCAGCTCCGCGGCCACATGTCTTGAATGCTACTGGATGCCTGGAAGTCATCAGTAGCCTGGCTGCTTGCAACCAGCTCTGCTGCAACGCACCACCAGTGACTGCCACTGATGTGTGGCCCAGGTGCATCGGGTGCTCTCGACTGGTTGCCTGGAGTCGACGACAATGGTGCATGCCAGGCTTGGGATTGTCATGATGGTTTTGAATTGGTGTTGTGCAGACAAATTGCTATTCATTCATACTGCATTGTACCGTGTGACACTGCAGGGAAACGTTGAATCAAGTGCAAAGCGGCGGCAGCCGCAGCCCGTCGGCGGTGCCCCGCCCCGGTACAGGGTTCTGTGCTGCTTGCAAGCCGCCGCTACTCCCCATACAGTCTCACATGCCTCACAATTGTGAGCCGCAGGCCGGCGGCGCGCCAGGAGCGCCGCAGAAGCGCTGCGCCGGCTGATCCTCCCCACCTGTCCAGCGTGTCCATGGGGCGCGCCCGCACCCATCGCGGCCCCTGATCGCGCATCACTGCAGCCCCTGACACCCGGAAGGCAGCGCCCCAGGTCGCAGCAGCCCCGCCCGCGTCGAGCCCATCGCTCAAAAGCCCCAGGCCCCGCAGCAGCGGCGATGCAGACCTCCACGGCCACCTTCCGGGCGGGCACGGCCCCCCGCGTCGCCCAGCGCACCGCACGGGCGCCCCGCGCCGTCGTGTGCGCGGCGTCGCTCAAGGAGGCCGCCAAGGGCGCCGCTGCCGCGGCTGCCAGTGTGGCGCTGGTGCTGGTGAGGGTTTAGGGCAGGGGGCGGGCCCAATGGGGCTGTTTGCCGCGGCGGCCGGGCGCGGCCCTCTGCCAGCGGCACCGCCAGCCGCCCGTCCTGCAGTGCTTGCTGTTGCTTTGGTAGCCAGAGGTGGCACCGAGATTGAACTGCAGCGCTGGGTCACAGCACAACACAGACTGAGTACATGTTGCCTCTATTACCCGCCAACAGCGGGCCATGCCGCCGGGCAGCCAACTGCACCCAACCGTCACACCCCATCTGCACTTGTGCTCCGCAGGGCGCTGTGGCTCCCGCCCAGGCCGCCAAGCCCGAGCCCTCCACCTTTGAGCAGAAACTGAGCTACGAGCAGGAGCTGCTGGTGAGCGGCAGATTTGCAAAATTGCCAGCTGGCCGGCTCATCAGGGCCGGCCAGTGATTCCCTGGGGTGTAGCAATTGGCAGGATTGTAAGGCAGCAGGCTGTTCCGCGTGTATGCAGTGCTGCTCTGGCTGTGAGGCCTTGCCAGATGTTGCAGCATGCATGGCTTACAGGCCTGCTCGATCATCGCTGTCATGCGCTTGCTCGTGCAAACCGTGCCCACCCATGGTGCTGCCGACTGCCTTCCGCTGCCACCTCTAATGCTGCCTCCCACCTGTGGTGCGCCGCTGCTGCCCTCAAGCGCTCACTGCTGCCCAATGGCTGCTGCGTTCCCCTGCCTTTCTCGCAGGCCGCCCTGCGCGAGCGCGGCGCCAAGGAGCTGCCGGTGCTGACCGCCCCGCCCGCCGGCGAGGTGAAGGAGGAGGCTAAGGTGCCCGCCCTCAAGCTCAGGTGTGCAGCATCTTACAGCAACTGGGAGCATGTCAGCTGCTGCTTGGGTGCGAGAATATTTCTCGCGCCATCTCTGCCGAGGCCATTCATTGAACTGCTGCCCTGCACCCCCATCTGTTGTCCTTGCAGCGGCGCCGAGAAGGTGGTGGTGGAGACCCCCGAGGCGGTGCCCGCCCCCGCCCCCGCCGCCCCCGGTGCGCTGCTGCGCAGCAGTTTGTGCAGCAGGTGTTTTTGCAGCAGCGGCGCCGGTCGCTGGAGAGATGACCTGCAGTGGCGCCGCTCAGCAAGCTGCGCTGCCCTGGCAGATGCTGCGTTTGCACCACCAGGGTTTACCGCAAGATGGCTTCAGGTTGTGCTTGGCTCTGCACCCACTCCGTGCAATACACCCCTTGCCCTGCAGCCACGGCGGTGGCTCCCAAGGCCTTCGACCCTGCCTCCGTGCCCAAGCCCGCCGCCGCGCCTGAGCCCGAGGCTGCCAAGCCCGCCCCGGCCGCCGTGGCTGCCAAGCCCGCTCCTGCGGCTGCCCCGGCTGCCAACCAGTTTGGTTCCGCCTCTGACGGCCCTGCTGGTGAGTGCCGCTGCTGAGGCAACTGTACCTGGCGAGTTGCACGAGGGGCTGGCTGCCATGCGAGCGCTGAGCGCATCGCGATTGGAGCATGCTGTAGCGTGCAACAGCATGTGCTGGACTGTGCTTGTTGTGCACTATGGTATCTGCACCAGCGGCTGCCAAACAGCACCTGCGCACCTCTGTCGCTTCCCTGCAGCCGACAACAAGACCCTGCTTGTGGGCGGCGCCGTGGCTGCTGTGGCCATCGCCGCGGTGGCTGCTTCCGCCAACCAGGGCGGCGCAGAGGGCGCAACCGCGGGCGCACCCGCCGCCGCAGCGCCTGCTGCGCCCGCCACACCCGCCGCTGGTGAGCTGGGAGTGGAGAGGTGCTGCGCTCGGGCGCTGGTTCCAAGCAGATGCATCTGTGCCATTGCCGCTGCTGACGTCACTGCCGTTGCTGACATCACTGCTGCTGCACGCTGCCAAGCTTCAGACAACTACTGCGGGGCGCTCCTCAGCTCTCCTGACCATGCCCTCCCGTCTGGCCCACCCTACTGCTACACAGCCGGCGGCAGCCAGCCGGAGCTGGACAACGTGGCCGAGGCACGCGCCTGGATCGCCGCCTGGCGCGCCAAGCAACAGAAGTGAGGCGGCCGGCCCTGCTGCAGGGGCAACAACAGCCGGAAGCAGTCGACAGCGAGCAGCATCTGAGCAGCAGCAGTCTGCTGTTGCTGCTCACACTCAAAGGCTGCCAGCTTAGCTCCTCACTGTGTTGACCCCACTTCGGCTTTCGTGGCCCCAACCCGAACCCCTTGTCTGAATTGCGCCTCCCAGCAGGCGCCCTGCACTGCATTATGTATCGCCCTCCCCCTGTTTGTATGTTGCCCTATTCTGCGATTGCTGATTACTGCCTGCTGAGAAGATGCACCTGCCCTTGCCTCTGCCAACAGCGACTCTGGTTTGTAAGGGAAGCACTTGCCGGCGGGCTGCAGCAGATGGTCTGGAAGCATATCCAGCGGTGTGCTGAGCCGCTTACAGACCAAGCGCTATGGCGATGCGACGGGGCGCTGTGCAATTTGCATTGCAATGAAAGAGGGAACGAGTCCAGATGCGACTGGTGTCTAAAGAATTGGCTGTGGGGAGATTACAGGCACGCCAGCTGCCTTGCATGCAGCCTTCCTGCTCTGCAGCAATGTGGTGCTTTTGCATCTCCGGCTGCCCAGAGGCTGTCAGGCGTCTTCGTGGCGGATGGCAGTCGAGGTGATCACCTCCAGCAGCCGGCCATCGGCATCATACAACCGTGCTGTGGTCAGCAGCATGTCGGGCTGCGGGCTCCAGTGAGTGGCCACGCGCAGGCCGCTGCTGGCGCATGGGGGCGACAGGGAGACCAGCAGGTGCTTGTGAGTAGAAGGTGCAGGCGGACACAAGAGGCGCAGATGAGGCAGCACTGTGCACGACTTGCAAGCCTCTTCCTGCCTGACCACACTGCCTGCGAACGGAAGCTTGCACTTGCACAACCAGCCCAATTGCCCATGCCCAAGCACCAGCCCTTGCCGCACCGGCGCCGCGAGTTGTCCACCCGCAGCGTCTCCAGCTGCACACCGCAGGCATGCGGCAGCAGCAGCAGGGCGCCGTCGCCGCCATCCTGCAGGGAGGGCGTGAGAGCAGGGGCAGGCGGGTGTGAAAAGCAGATGCCAACAGCTAAAACAGCTGGATGGCCCTGCGCCCATGCGGCGCGCCCTTGTGGCCTCCAACTTGCTCTCACCTCGGGCAGTGCGGCGTCAAAGCCACGCAGGGTCTCGTGGGCAGAGTACAGCGTGGTGGGTGCGGGCAGGCCAGTCTGCAGGCTCACGTCGTCCACTGCACACACGGGTTGAGCAACAAGAGCCACTCAGGGAGCCGCTCAGGTGATTGCAGGTGGCAGGCCGGGAAGCAGGTGCAGCGGTGGGCAGGGCGGACTAAAGGGCTAGGCAGACGCCAGGCTGGCAGCTACATCGCCCGCCACGCATTACTGCCGCAGCGCTGGCTTGCCTGTGACGGCTGACACCTCAAACACCTTCCACGTGCCGTTCAGAGAGTCGTGCTCCAGCTGCAGCCTGCAGCAAACGGGCGTGGCATGTTGCAAGGCGTGCACCCAGGGTCGTGCCATGCCGCAGCTGCCACAGTGTGACACTGCACTGCCGCCATGCCAGGATAAAGCGCTGCGATGCCTGCCTGCCCAGCCGTGCAACATCCAGCAACTGCCGGGCCACCTGGTTCCAAATCCAAGCAGGCGCACTCACCGCCGGCTGGCCTCCTGCTGCTCGGTGGCCCCCTCGCCCTGCTCTGTAGGCGTGAAGGCGCCGGGCAGGCCCTCCCAGGCCTCACGTGCCACCGACACGCGCAGCGGCTGGATCTCCAGGTCGGTGCCATCGCCGCCGCCTGCGGATGCAGCGCAAGGTTGCGAGCGATCACTGTTGTGGCACGTGCAGCTTGAAAGTGGCAAAAAATGGTACAGAAGCTACGCTGCAGAAATGGCGATGATGCAAATATGCTGCCGCGCAACGCAGCTGCCTTGCCACCCAGCTGCATTGCTGCAGTCGAGGGTCCATACCGCTGCAGCACTCGGCCCAGCCCACAACCCTTCTGCCCACCTGCTGTGTCCAGCGTGATGTGGATGCGCAGCCGCTGCTCGCCGCCCCACTGGTGGCAGTGCTCGATGACGACCGCCGTCCTGCAGGCAGAGCAGCAGAGCAAACAATGGGCTGGTGCTAGCCGAGAAGACACGTTCCAGCTGGTGGCTAAAAGCCAGGCTTTTGCAGTGCTACACGTTGTGCTCCATGCTGATCAATCCAGACGAACCAGCCCTTCTTCAGCAACAAAGGCGCAGACTCATAGCGATGGCAGGCACAACTGGCCAGCAGCAGTGGAGGCAGCACGCACCAGTCCAGCTCTGCCTGTTCTTGGGCCGCCAGCGCAGCAGCATCAACAGCAGGCTCCTCGCTGCCCTCCTCTGCCTCAGCTGCTGGCTGCTCCTCCCCAGATGCTGCCTGCACCTCCTCCACCTGCAGAGCAAGGCGTGGAAGCAGTATAAAAAGTTCTTGTTTCGTTGAGATATTCGGGGCATGCTGGCAGCACACGCAAATTGAGTGTACATGGGCAGACATAGCGGAAGTGCTGCTGCTTCGAGGTTGCCGATCCTGAACATCCCATTGGCAGAATCCCTCTTGCCGCTCAATAGCATCATTCTCCGGCCTGCCCACTATTTGCCCAACTGAAACTCCCTCAACCACAGGCCCCGCACCTCGCCCAGAAGCTCAACCGAGTCTGCCGCAGGCGGTGCCGCCAGCGCTGCCTCCAAAGCCGCTGCCGCTGCCAGCGCCGCCTCATCGTCATACTCGATGATGGGCCGGTCCGGCAGCTGCGGCGGCGAGCCTGCAGCAAGACATTGGGGACCGAGGTCAGTAACTGGCCAGCAAGCAATGACCCAACAACAGCAGCCCTGTGAGAATCAAGGACATGCTATGCGTCAGATCCCCTCTGCCCTGCCACAATCCCTGACGTCCTGCAGCGCACCTATCGTGGGCGGGCCCAGGCTGTAGCTGCCGCCATCGAAGATCACCAGCCCCGGCTGCCCCGCGCTGAACCGCTCCTCCTCCCAGCACTCGTTCATGCTGCCGCTTGCTGCGCCTGCTGCGCCCGCTGCATCCTCCGCCGCTCCGGGCACGGGGCAGGCCGGAAACTGCAGGCTGCCTCCCTGTGCCATCTCGCGCTGCAGGCCCTCCAGAGAGTCGGCGCGGGCCACATGCCTGCAGGGTGGGGGAAGATATGGCCTTTGTGATGGGAGCAAGCTGCCGATTGGTTGCAGCGAGAGCGCATGCCGCTGCAGCAAACAGCTGCCTTAGTGCCCACCCAGTTCTGAATCTGCACGATTCTAGCACCTAAAGAAAGGCATCAAAACCCACACACCTGACCACGCTGTCTGCGCCGTCCTCGCCCGCCGCCCGCTGCTCCACGCAGCACTGGTGCAGCAGCGTGCGCGGCTTACCGGCAGCATCCAGCGCCAGCGGCTCCGCCTGGCCTGCAGGTGTGGAGGCAAGGTGACATCCAGGGGGGTGGTGAGCTGGTTGCCAGAGGGTATGCGCACAGCTGCAACGTAGGTTGTTGAAGCATACACCAGCCCTGCGTGTGGCTGACCGGCAGCATCTGCCATGGATATGCCTTCCCTCCATCTCAGCGAGGCTCCTGACCCAGCAGGATCGAGTCACACCTGTGAAGGGCGAGTGCGCGGAGGTGATGCCGCACCACAGGCCGTTGGTCACGCCGCAAAACGTGCTCCACAGCGGCTCGGGCATGCGGTCGGATGTGCTGAGCTCACCCAGCACCTGCGTGCGCAGCGGCGGCACCAGCGCCTGCTGCTGCAGCTGCTCGCGCTGCTTCTGCTTGCCGGGCGGGTTGCCCGACGGCGGGGCAGAGCGCTGCTGCTTCTGCTTGCTGCCACTGCGCTTGGAGCCGCCGCCGCCACCGCTGCGGCTGCTGCCGCCGCCGCCACCGCCACGGCTGCTGCCGCCGCCCCTGCCGCCGCTGCCGCGGTCGCCCTTGGCCGCCTGGCAGTGCAGGGCGCTGCGATGGCGGCCAGTGGCATGGAACACTGCAGGCCGCGCGGCGGTGCCTGCACAGTGGGACATTGCAGGTGCAGGAGCTTGCAGAAGGCACTGACGGCGGCAGGCAGCGGTGCCCA